>FWPV01000677.1_pt1 | contig 104951 bp, 63 predicted proteins | sample 2228371 | NCBI WGS metagenome assembly FWPV01 (sample SAMEA103939776, study PRJEB20133) | metagenome
TCTCGTAGGCGCGACTCGCAGCAGCGCTTCCCTGGATTCCCCAAGGCCTTGCAGGCCGTCGAGGACGTGCGGCTGGGAGCCGCACCTACGATGAGCCCGGGATATTTCTCGTAGGCGCGACTCGCAGCAGCGCTTCCCTGGATTCCCCAAGGCCTTGCAGGCCGTCGAGGACGTGCAGCTGGGAGCCGCACCTACGATGAGCCCGGGATATTTCTCGTAGGCGCGGCTCGCAGCAGCGCTTCCCTGGATTCCCCAAGGCCTTGCGGGCCGTCGAGGGCGTGCGGCTGGGAGCCGCACCTACGGTGCTCCTTTCTCCCCCTCTCCCAGCATTGGGAGAGGGGGCCAGGGGGTGAGGGCTTCTCCCCTCTCCCAGCATTGGGAGAGGGGGCCAGGGGGTGAGGGCTTCTCCCCCTCTCCCAGCATTGGGAGAGGGGGCCGGGGGGGTGAGGGCCCTCTAGAGCTTCCCGGAAAAAAGTCCATTGCGTAAGGTGAGATAATAAAAAAAGAGGCTCGTTTGAGCCTCTTCTGTGCCGCAGGAGGGACTTGAACCCCCACGAGCTCTATGCCCACTACGCCCTGAACGTAGCGCGTCTGCCAGTTCCGCCACTGCGGCTTACGTAAATAAAGAATAACACGAACACTGCCTTGTGTCAAATTCAGGAGAGAGCGAATCTAAGGGGCGGCGCCCGGGGGAGTCGGTGGAGCCTGCGGCGCCTGACTGACCGGCACGCGCCGCGAGTCGATGTACCAGGTTGGGAAGGTGGCGAAACGCTCGGAGGGCGTATTCAGCGCGCCGACCTGCACATTGTTCACGCGCGTGCTTACGCCGTAGGTGTATAGCGGATGAAAGAGCGGCAAAGCGGGCAATTCCTCCGCAAAAATTTCTTGAAAACGAGCGTACAGCGCCTTGCGTTCGGCTTCATTGGCGTTCTGACGCGCCGTTTCCATCAATTGATCCGCCTCGGCGTTTTGCCATCCTGTGTAGTTCTGACCGGTGGCGTCGATCTGGCTGCTGTGCCACTGAGGAAACGGGTCTGGATCGCCGACCTGTTTCCAGTCGGTGAGGGCGGCTTCAAAGGTGCGCGGGGCCAGGAAATCCGTCACCAGTCCGCTGAACGTCACCGGTTGCAGGCTTGCGCGCACGCCGATCTGCGCCCAGTCGGAAGCCAACCTGGCGCCGATCGCCTGGTGCCGTAAGTCATCCTTGACGAGCAGGATAAAGGCAAGCGGCCGGCCATCCTTCTCGCGCACGCCATCCCCATTGGCGTCGACCCAGCCCGCCTCATCGAGCAAGGATTGTGCGCGAGCCGGATCAAATGGATAGGTCTTCACGTCTTCGTGGAAGGCCCAATGGTTCGGTGAGAGTAGGCCGTGCGCCACGACGCCCTGTCCCGCCAACGCTTCCGCAATCAATTTTTCTCGATCGATGGCGTAGAGCAACGCCTGACGTACATTTTGATCCTGGAAAAACGGAACGTTGGGATTGTTCAGGTTGAGCAGGACATTTTCGTAGCTCGAATCGATCGACGAAAACAGTTGAATGTCGTCCCGCTCCGCCATGCGCCTCACGTCCGTCGGCAAAATTGTGCTGAGCGCATCGATGCGCTGTTCATCGAACGCTGCAAGCATGCTGGCGTAATCCGGGAAAGTATAGAACTCCATGGCCAAGATATAAGGCGTCGGTCCGCCGCCGAAGGGAGAAGGCTCCAACCGAACAGCATCAGGCAAAATTCTTGCGATTCGCATCGGCCCAGAGCCGATGGGGTTGGCGACCAGCGGTTTCGTCAACAACTCTTTGGCGGGAACATCTCGGTAAATGTGCTGGGGCAGAAGGCCGACCGTCATGAGATCGATGAACGGCGCAAAGGGTTGCGGCAAGGTCATCTGAATCGTGCGATCGTCGAGTTTCTCCACGGTGACATTCCGCCACAGCCCCGACAATCCCGGGATGTCGACCAGAGAGGGGTCTTGCAGCGTGGTGAATGTGAAATAGGCGTCATCGGCGGTGATCGGTCTGCCGTCGTGCCAGAAGAGATTGGGCTTCAAGCGAAACTGGTGGATGCGACCGTCGATGAGGCTCCAACTCTCCGCCAGGTCCGGCACGACGCGCCCGTTTTTGTCAAAGCGCATCAGGCCGCGGTGGACAAGCGCACACAGGTCGCTGTCAACCCCAAAATCGTTTTGACACCAGACCGGATGCAGAAATTGCGGCGCGCCGGCGACGCCTTCGCGAAAAACTCCGCCGCGGTCGGGCACGAGCACCGTCGGCACAGAATACACGGCGAATCCCAGCGTTACGACAAGCGCCCCGATTCCCGCAAGCGCGACAAAAACGAGCCATCGCATATGACGGCCCAGGGACTCAACCGGCGAAACAATTTCTGAAGAGGCGGTGTGAAATGAAGGCGGAGAGCGCATGTGGAAAACAAGCTGACGAGATGGTGAAAGCAATGAAACGGATGGCTCCGCTTCATTGCGATCGACGTCAGATCGCTCAGCTGATCATCACAGTGACAAGACAGAGCAGCAAGAAGACGCCGGTGAGCACAAAGGTCAACTGCCAGAGCGTCTTTTCAATGCCGCGCCGCGTGCGGTAAATATCACCGCCCCCGAACACGGCGCCCAGACCGGCGCCGGTCTGCCCTTGAATCACGATGACTGCAATGAGGGCGATCGCAACGATATTCATTGCGATCATCATGAAAGTGACGATGTTCATCGAAATCTCATTCCTTTGCGCCGCCGCAGGCAATTCTGACGGTATTGTGATCTACGGTATTGTGATCTTCTGTGATCTATGCTCACCTACGCGCAAGGCGCTCTGCACAAGAGCCGATCACTATGCACGAAGGCGTAGTATAGCAAGCATCTGAATAAACGCCAAATTCGCCTTGTTTTTTCACCAAGGATTTTGACAGCCGTGACTCAGCATCCACTGACGGCTATCGGACGGCGTCCGATGTCAAACGGTGTTCCGTGGCAAAACAATTACGCCTGCGGAGCAGAGGAATCGCCGGATACACCCGACTGCTCGCTCGATTTTGGCGCCTGAGTTTTCTTGTCGCCTTCCATGCCCGCCTCTTTGCGAAATTCGCGGAGCCCTTTGCCGACGGCGCCAAACACTTCCGGCAGCTTGCCGACGCCAAAGAGCATGGCGACGATCACCAAGATGAGAAGCAGCTCAACGGGTCCCAGGTTGAATGGCATGAGAATCTATCTCCTTACGACTCTGGCGGACGCCGATCATTGCCGTGCGCTCATCGCAGAAGTGCAGTCGAGCAGAGTAACAATGAACTCGTCCGACGACCGAAGCACGAAATTTCCACTGCGGCGCCTGAGCCTATTAGACGCGGCAAGGCTTGTGCAACTCTCCCGGCCATTATAACATGAGAGAGGGAGGACGCAAGTTCAATCAGGATGCTTTTTGGGGCGGCGCGCTTCATTCTCACGACGAGAAAGACGTGCATATGCTAGAATAGATGCTGCTATGTTGACGGAATTGCGCATCCAAAATTTCGCCATTATCGATGAACTCCGGCTGGAATTTGGGCCGGGTTTAAATATTTTGACCGGCGAGACCGGCGCAGGCAAGTCGATCATCATCGACGCCGTCGGACTGCTGTTAGGCGACCGTGCGGCTGGAGAGTGGGTGCGCGCCGGCGCCGAGCTGGCGCGCATCGAGGCGACGTTCACCTTGCCCCCCGATCCGGAGCGCGCCGCCGAGATCCGTTCATTGCTTGAAGCCGAAGGGCTGGACGACCCCGACAATCCCGACTGGGTGGTCTTGAGCCGAGAGGTGCGACTGAACGGACGCAATCTCTGCCGCATCAACGGGCGCAGCGTCAATCTGCAGCTTCTCGCCGATGTGGCCGGTCTCCTGGTCGATGTGCACGGCCAGGGAGAGCACCTGGGGCTGTTGCGTCCGCGCACGCACATTCATCTGCTCGATCGCTATGCGGGCTTGCTGGGGTTGCGCGCACAGGTGGCGGAACGCGTCGCCGAGCTGCGCCGCGTGCGCAGCGAGCTGCAACGACTTCGCCAGGATGCGCGCACCGTGGCGCAGCGCCTCGATCTCCTCAGTTTTCAGGTCGAGGAGATCGCCGCTGCACACCTGCGTCCCGGCGAAGACGCCGAACTCGAATCGGAGCGCCGACGGCTGGGCAACGCCGAGGCGCTCAACAATCTGGCGCTGACGGCGGTGGGCATCCTGGAGCAGGGAGACGGCGAGCTGCCGGGCGCCATCGACATGGTGAGCGAGGCCGTCGGCCGCATCGAAAAGCTGGCGCGCATCGATCCCGACATGGCGCCGCACGCCGATGAGGGGCAGGCGCTGCTCGAACAGTTGAGCGAGCTGGCGCGCACGCTGCGCGACTACGCCGAGGCGCTGGAGTTCAACCCGGAGCGGCTGGCCGAGGTCGAAGAACGGCTCGAGCTGATCGCCAATCTGAAGCGCAAATATGGGGACACCATCGAGCAGATCCTTGCCTATGCGATCAAAGCGCAGCAGGAGCTGGAAGAACTGAGCAACTGGGAAGCGCGCACCGCCGACCTGGAGCATCGCGAAGAGACGCTGCTGCGAGAAGTCGGGGCGCTGGCGGCGGAGCTGAGCGAAAAACGCAAGGCCGCGGGCGAAGCGCTGGCGCGGCAGGTCGAACAGGAGCTGGCCGATCTGCGCATGGCGCGGGCGCGTTTCAGCGTCTCGATCGAGCAGGTCGAGCAGGCCGATGGCGCCTACTTGCCCGACGGTCGTCGCGTCGCCTTCGACGGCGCGGGGATCGACCGCGTCGAGTTTTTGATCAGCGCCAACCCGGGCGAGCCGCTCAAGCCGATGGCGCGCGTGGCTTCGGGCGGCGAAACCGCACGCTTGATGCTGGCGCTCAAGAGCACGCTCGCCCACGCCGACGCCACGCCCACCTTGATTTTCGACGAAATCGACCAGGGCATCGGCGGCCGCGTCGGCGCCATCGTCGGGCAGAAGCTGTGGCGACTGACCGGCGCCGCCGCCAACGGCGACAATCCTGTGGCGCATCAGGTGCTCTGCATCACCCATCTGCCGCAGCTCGCCGCCTTTGGCGACCATCACTACACCGTCAGCAAACAGGTTATCCTGGAAGATGGCGAAGAGCGCACCCACACGGTCGTGCGCACGCTCAGCCCCGCCGAACGCATCGAGGAATTGATGGCGATGCTCGGCGCGCAGAGCGAGGCGGGCCGCCGCTCGGTGGAAGAGATGCTGTCCGAAGTGGCCCAAGTGAAAGGCGGGGCGTTGATGCTAGGCTGAGCCGACGCCCGCTTGACAACTGCGAAAGGCCTGGAATGAGCAACACCTGGCAAAAATATCTGACCGATTACAACGAAGGGCTCGGTCTGGTCTATGAACGCTTCGTGCTCAACGACTTTCTAGAGCGCCTGCGCCGTGCGTTTGACCTTCGCTCCGTGCTGGAGGCGCCGCTCTACGGCATGGCGGGCGTCAGCGGCATCAACGACGTGACGCTGGCGCAGGCCGGCGTGGAGGTCACCATGGTGGACGACGCGCCGGAGCGCATTCGCGGGGTGCAGCGCATCTGGGAGGAAGACCTGCGGCTTCCCGTCAATCTGGTCTGCATCTCGCCGGACGCCTGGGGGCGCCTGCCCTTCGCCGCCCGCTCGTTCGATCTCACCTGGCAGTGGGCCGGCCTCTGGTACATCGCCGACCCGGCCGGTTTGCTGCGCGAGCTGGCGCGCACGAGCCGCAAATTGGTCTTCGTCGCCATGCCGAACAACATCCAGGTTGGCTATTGGATGCGCAAACTGGTGATCGACCGCGAGTTCTTCGCCACCCACGACGAAACATGGACCGACATCGGCCGCATCCGACGCATTCTGGAGGCGGAAGGGGTGGAGATCATCGAAGAGGGCGTGCTGGATACGCCGCCGTGGCCCGACACGGTGATGCCGGCCAGCGAAGTGCTCAAACGGCTTGGCGTGCGCAGTAAAGCGCTGGAGGAGCGGTTCACCGGCGACGGCTGGCGCTGGAGCACGATGGCCTACTACCTCAACCAGGAGCCGGACCTGCGCGAGCGCGTGATGAAGTACGCCTGGCTCGACCATGCGCCTCTGCCGTGGCAAATCAAGGCGATCTGGGCGCACCATCGCTACTTGCTGGGCCGCGTTGCCGCATAGACATCCGCAACGCCTAACGCGCCCATTGCCGGAAACTCCGTTCAAACTCGTGACAGACGGCTCGGAAGAGAGGACACCTGTCACGTGAAAACAACCCATCTCACCGTATCATTCAGAAAGAGGGAAGGAGGTCGTATGACGAGTGAACTGGCCGGGAAACCGGCGCCGCGGAGTCTACTGGTGAACATTCCTCGACTGATCGCAGCGTATTACACACACCTTCCCGATCCTGACAACCCGGCGCATCAGGTGGCGTTTGGCACGTCAGGCCATCGCGGCTCCTCCTTGCGCAATTCGTTCAACGAACATCACATCCTCGCCATCAGCCAGGCGATCTGCGACTATCGACGCGAGGAGGGCATCGACGGGCCGCTTTTTTTAGGCATGGACACGCACGCCCTCTCCGAACCCGCCATGAGGACGGCGGTCGAGGTGCTGGCCGCCAATGACGTCGAGCTCGTCATCCAGGCCGGACTGGGCTATACGCCGACGCCGGTCATCTCTCACGCCATCCTGACCTACAACCGCAACCGACAGGCGCACTTCGCCGACGGCATCGTGATCACGCCTTCGCACAACCCGCCAGAGGACGGCGGCTTCAAATACAACCCGCCCAGCGGCGGCCCTGCGGACACGGCGGTGACCAAACGCATCGAGCGTCGCGCCAACGAGCTGCTGCGCGAGGGCCTCCGCTCGGTCAAGCGCCTTTCCTGGAGCAGAGCCAAAACTTCGCCGTGCACGCATGAATACGACTTCATTGCGGATTATGTCAATGATCTCAAGGATGTGATCGATTTCGAGGCCATTGCGGCCGCGGGTCTGCGCATCGGCGTCGACCCGATGGGCGGCGCAGCGGTCGCCTACTGGGAGCCGATTGCGGCAACCTATGGCCTCAACTTAACCGTTGTCAACGATGTCGTCGATCCCACCTTCAGCTTCATGACGGTCGATCACGACGGCAAGATTCGCATGGACTGTTCCTCGCCCTACGCTATGGCGAGCCTGATTCAGCTCAAAGATCGCTTCGACATCGCCTTTGGCAACGATCCGGACGTGGACCGCCACGGCATCGTCACGCGCAGCGTAGGCCTGATGAACCCCAACCATTACCTGGCCGTCGCCGTGCATTACCTCTTCCAACATCGCCCTGGCTGGCGCAGCGACGCCGCCGTGGGCAAGACGCTGGTCTCCAGCTCCATGATCGACCGTGTGGCGCAAAGCCTGGGGCGCACGCTGGCCGAAGTGCCGGTGGGTTTCAAGTACTTCGTGGAAGGGCTGCTCAAGGGCGACTTCGGCTTCGGCGGCGAGGAGAGCGCCGGCGCCTCGTTCCTGCGTCGCCGCGGCACGGTGTGGACCACCGACAAAGACGGCGTCATCCTGGGGCTGCTGGCGGCTGAAATCACGGCGGCGACGGGCAAGGACCCCGGCGAGCATTATCGAGCGCTGGAGGAGCGCTTTGGCCGCGCCTTCTACGCCCGCATCGATGCGCCGGCCACCCGCGAGCAGAAGGCGCGGCTCGCCAACCTGACGCCTGAACAGGTCAAAGCGGAAACGCTGGCCGGCGAACCGATCCGCGCCCGCCTGACGCGCGCGCCCTACAACCAGGAGCCCATCGGCGGCCTGAAGATCGTCACCGAAAACGGCTGGTTTGCCGCGCGGCCCTCTGGAACCGAAGATGTCTACAAAATTTACGCCGAAAGTTTCATCAGCGAAGATCATCTGCGGCAAATTCAGGAGGAGGCGCAGCAGATCGTGAGCGATGCGCTGAAATCAACATAGACGTTGTTCAAGCACAGAAACGATTATTTTTATGCGAATCACAACTGCTGAAGAGGCCGTTCAGGTCATCAAATCAGGCGACAGGGTGTTCATTCACGGCGGCGCGGCGACGCCGGCGCAGCTCGTGCTGGCCATGACGGCGCGCGCGCCCGAGCTGCGCAACGTCGAAATCGTCCATCTGCACACAGAAGGCCCGGCGCCCTACGCTTCTCCGGAATATGTTGACAGCTTTCGCACCAACTGCCTTTTCGTCGGCGCCAACGTGCGCGAGGCGGTGAACGAAGGCGTGGCGGACTACGTGCCGGTCTTTTTGAGCGAGGTGCCCGGGCTCTTTCGCAAGGGCGTCATGCCGCTCGACGTAGCGCTCGTGCAGGTCTCTCCGCCGGACCGGCACGGCTTTTGCTCGCTGGGCGTCTCGGTGGATGTGGCGCGCGCCGCCGTGCAGGTGGCCCGCCATGTGATCGCGCAGATCAACCCCAACATGCCGCGCACGCATGGCGACGGGCTGATCCACATCAGCAACATCGACAGCGCCGTGGTGGTGGACGATCCGCTGCCGGAGGTCGCACCCGGAGAACCCGGGCCGATCGAGACCGCCATCGGACGCTATGTCGCCGAGCTGATCGAAGACGGCGCCACCCTGCAGATGGGCATCGGCGCCATCCCCAACGCCGTGCTCTATGCGCTGCGCAACCACCGCGACCTGGGCATCCACACCGAAATGTTCTCCGACGGCGCCATCGACCTGATCGAACGCGGGGTCGTCAACAACGAAAAGAAACGCATCCACCCCGGCAAAGTCGTCGGCGCCTTCGCCATGGGCACGCGGCGGCTCTATGACTTTATCGACGACAATCCTCAGGTGGTGCTGCTCGACGTCGCCTACGTCAACGATACGGCCGTGATTCGCCGCAACCCCAAAGTGACGGCGATCAACAGCGCCATTGAGGTGGATCTGACCGGTCAGGTCGGCGCCGATTCGATCGGCACGCGCCAGTACTCCGGCGTCGGCGGGCAGATGGACTTTGTGCGCGGGGCTTCGCTTTCCGAAGGCGGCAAGCCGATCATTGCGCTGCCTTCGACGACCAGCTCCGGCATTTCGCGCATCACGCCGTATCTGCGTCTCGGCTCCGGCGTGGTGACGACTCGCGCCCATGTCCATTACGTCGTCACCGAATACGGCATCGCCTATCTGTACGGCAAGAACTTGCGCCAGCGCGCCCGCGCTCTGATCGACATTGCGCATCCGGACCATCGCGAGGAGCTGGAAAAAAAGGCGTGGGAGCGCTTCAAACGCTGGCCGGAGCATGCGTTCGCATGATGCGCCCGCCTGTTGAACGTCTCACCTTGACGTCGCTGACGCCGCAACACGCCGCAGACGCCGCCTGGCTGCACAGGGTGGGGCAGCCAGGCTCTTTTTTGACCGCTCTCGGCGACGAGGTGCTCACCGTCCTGTACCGCGTTCTGCCGCAGTCCAGGGTTGGGTTTGGCTTCGCCGCCGTAGACCCGCTGCAGCCGCAGAAGCTGTTGGGCTTCGTCAGTGCGACGACCGGTGTGGCCGCGTTGTTCCTGGAAATGGGGCTGCGCCGCTTTCCGGACTTTGCGCCGGCCCTGGCGCGGCGCTTCATCCAGGAGCCGACGCTGGCGCTGCGCGCGACAGAGACCGTCCTCTATCCTTTCCTGCATGAGACGTCCGACGCTCCATCGCCGACGGGCGAGCTGCTTTCGATCATGGTGAGGCCGGAGCTGCGCAGCCTGGGCGTCGGCGGGCTGCTTGTTGCTGCGCTCAAGGCCGAATGCCGGCGGCGAGGCGTGGCTGCGCTCGACGTGACGGTCGCCGCCGCCAATGGGGGCGCGCAGCGCTTTTATGTGCGTCATGGGTTCACCTACGTACAAACGTTCTCGCTGTATGGACAGCCGATGCATCTATATCGCACGCTTCTTTCAGAAAATCGGGCGGCAGAAAGGTAGAAGCGCACAAAGCGCGTTCCGCAGGAGCCCTCTTTGGCGGCTCGTGCAGCGCAGCGTATAATGCACGTTTGTGCTGTATTGCACGAGAGGGGACATGAGCCAGCAACGCTATCGCTATTGCCCGCAATGTGCACATGCGCTCGAAGACCGGCTGGTCGAGGGCAAACTGCGGCGGGTGTGTCCGGCCTGCAACTTCATCTATTTCCCAGATCCCAAAGTGGCCGTCGTGGCCTTGATCGAGCAGGCGGAGCGCGTTCTGCTCATTCGTCGCGCCGTCGATCCGGCGCGCGGGCTTTGGGCGTTGCCCGGCGGCTATATGGATGCAGGCGAAATGCCCAAAGACGCCCTGCAGCGCGAGGTGCAGGAAGAAGTCGGCATCCTGATCGACGTGGGCGAACTTCTGGACATCTTTCCGATGGTCAACAGCGGCGGCGTCAGCCTCGGCATTGTGCTGGCGTATCACGCGCGTCCGCATGCCGACGCCGGCGAGCCGACCGCCTGCGACGACGTTGACCAGGCGCGCTGGTTTTCCGTCGACGAGCTGCCGACAGCGCTGGCGTTCGATTCCACCAAAGCGTTGTTGGCGCGCTGGAGGCGCAAATTTGATTCTGGCATAGGAGGTTCACAATGACGACATCGTCTGAGGCGGCGATGACAGAAGCGATTGTAGAAACGGCGTCCACGCCCCGGTCGGCGAGTGCGCCGTCGATCGGCGTCAAGACGTTTTTGATCACGGGCGGCGCCGGCTTTTTGGGCATCAATTTGACGCGCTATCTGCTGGCGCGTGGCCACAAGGTCGTCAGCCTGGACATTGCCGATTTCGACTATCCGGAGCGTGATCAAATCACGGAGATCAAGGGCGACATTCGCGACAAGAGCGCCGTGGATCGAGCCATGAAGGGCGTCGACATCGTCGTGCACACGGCGGCGGCGCTTCCGCTCTATGCGCCGGAGGACATCTACACGACGGACATCGACGGCAGCCGCAACGTGCTCCAGTCGGCGTACGAACATCGGGTCGAACGGTTGATCCACATCTCCTCGACCGCCGTCTACGGCATCCCCGACCACCATCCGCTGTACGAAACCGATAAACTGCAGGGAGTCGGCCCCTATGGCGAGGCCAAAGTGTTGGTGGAGGAGTTATGCCAGCAGTATCGAGAGAAGGGCATGTGCATTCCGATCATTCGCCCCAAATCTTTCGTCGGGCCGGAGCGACTGGGCGTGTTTGCCTTGCTCTACGACTGGGCGAAGGACGGCAAGAATTTCCCGGTGCTCGGCTCCGGCAACAATCGCTATCAGCTGCTCGACGTTGAAGACCTGTGCGACGCCATTTATCTGACCGCCACGCTGCCCTGCGACAAAGTCAACGACGTCTTCAATATCGGCGCCAAGGAGTTCGGCACGATCAAGGAGGACTATCAGGCGGTGCTCGACTACGCAGGCAAGGGCGGAAAAATCATCCCGATCCCGGCGGGCCCGGCCATCTGGCTGTTGCGCATGCTGGAGAAGGTGAACCTGTCGCCCCTGTACAAGTGGGTGTACGAAACGGTCACCGAAGATTCTTTTGTTTCGATCGAAAAAGCGGAGCGGGTGCTCGGCTTCCGGCCCAAATACTCCAACAAAGAGGCGTTGATCCGCAACTATCAGTGGTACATCGACCATCTGCACGAGTTCGAGGGCAAGTCCGGTGTGTCGCACCGCACGCCGTGGAAGCAGGGAGCGCTGGCGCTGGCGAAGTGGTTTTTCTAAGGGCAGACGCCAAATGAATTCTGCGTCTGGAAGGAGAAGCTGCGCTGCAACGCGGCGGTGAAGACGTCGGCCGACTCGAGCCGGTTTCTCCTCCCAGACGCCGGATTTCCAATCGGCGGACGCGTTCTTCTGAAAAATTGCGGCGATTTACGCCTTATCGACCGGGATCTCCTGAGACGCCGGCTCCTCTCCGGCGGTCTCCGTCGTAGAGGGCTCCACCTTCTTTTTGGCCTCCAATTCTTGAGCCGCTTTTTCGAGCTGTTCGCTCAAAGTATGAAGCCCCTTGGTCAGCGCCTCCAACAATTCATTGACCACTTTGCTGGAAGCCACCTTCTCGCCGACTTCGCCGGCTTTGGCCTGCAATTCCTTCGCCTCTTGCGAAGAGGCGACCTTCTGAAACGAGCTTTCCAGCGTAGAGACGATCGTTTCGGCGCCGGTGCGCAAATTTTCCTCGAGCTGTTTGCGCTGTTCGCTGTTCCACCAGGATTTGCCGAGCGAAGCGAGGCGATTGGCCGCCTCGGCGAGCTCATCCAGCAGTTCTTGGGTGGTCCGCTTGGGGTTGGCTTCGGCGCCGCTCTCCGCTTGAGATGACGTCGATTCGGGATTTTGGGGGGTCGGCTGATTCGTTTCCATGAGAGTTTCTCCTCTGACTCAGATCGCCATCAACTACACTCCTCACATACGTCGCCCTCGACGAAAAGTTGCATAGAGCAAGTCGAAATCAAGACTTTTGATTATGATTGCGTCCCTGGCGCAGCGCATCAACCAGAAGCGCTCCTGTCATGAAGCGCGCAACTGGCTCAGAATCAAAATTGCCCTGGCGACGACCTTATTGTACCCTTTGGAGCGAACAGAAACAACCCTCTGAACGCCCAAAAAATCTTCGGAGAGCATTTGCGAATGAACAGACGGCTGCTTTTCACCGGTCTTGCCACCTCGGCGGCGGCGTGGGCGCTCTTGCACACGCCGCGCGGGCGCTTTTCCTGGCCCCTGCGCAACGCAACGCCGCGCCCCGTGGCTTTGATCACCGGCGCATCGGCCGGCATCGGCGCCGAGTATGCGCGTCAACTGGCGGCGCGCGGTTTTGACCTGGCGCTGGTGGCCCGACGCGCCGATCGCCTATACGAACTTGCCCGGTCGCTGACAGCCGCCCACGGCGTCCACTGCGAAGTCATCGCCGCCGACCTCGCGCACGACGAGGGCGTCTCACTTGTCGAGGCGCGCATCCGCGCCATGGACGCCCTCGCCATCCTCGTCAACAACGCCGGCTTCGGCACGATTGGCCGGCTGGTGAACGTCGACCCCGGGCGGCAGCAGGAGATGATCTACCTGCACGTCATGGCGCCGATGCGGTTGACGCAGGCCGCCCTGCCCGGCATGATGGAACGGCGTCATGGGGCGATCATCAACGTGGCCTCCGTCGCAGCGTACTGGCGCTTTGTGGGCAATGTCAACTACGCCGCCACCAAAGCCTATCTGGTCGCCTTTTCCGAGGGGCTGCAGATCGAACTGCGCAGCAGCGGCGTGCATGTGCAGGCGCTCTGTCCCGGCTTCACGCGCACCGAGTTTCATCACACCGAGGAGTTCAAAAAGCGCCAGGCCCGGCAGTATCCCGACTTTCTCTGGATGTCGGCGGAGGAAGTCGTGCGCCAATCGTTGGATGCGCTCGGCAACGGCCGGGTGGTCATTGTGCCCGGCCTGTTCTATCGCGCGTTGGTGCTGGCCCTGCGCACGCCGGTGCTCGGGGAAACGCTGATGCGCGTGGCGGGGATGGTGCTCTGAAGGGAGGGGCCGGCTGAGCAGCGGCCCTCCACACGCTCGAAAACAAATCGCAAGAACTACTCGATAGAAAGCGACGGAACCTATGCCCTCTTCTGTTCACATCGACGCCAACTGGCGCTATCACGACTTGCGCGCAGTGGTGATCGAAAACAACCTGCTGCGCCTGGTGCTCCTGCCCGAACTGGGCGGCAAGCTCTGGTCGCTGGTCTACAAGCCGGTGGACCGCGAGGTCTTCTGGCACAATCCGCGCATGGCTCCGCGGCCGGCCCCCTACGGCGCCGCCTACGACGACTGGTTCTGCGGCGGTTGGGATGAACTCTTCCCCAACGATGCGCCGACGACGTTCACAGGCGATGTCTATCCAGACCACGGCGAATGGTGGGCGATGCCCTTCGAATGGGAGATCGTTGCGCAACGGCCAGAAGAGGTCACCGTGCGCTGCTGGCGCTACGGCGTGGTGACCAACACGACGATCGAACGCCAGATCACGGTGCGGGCAGGGCAGCCAGGGTTTTCCATCCATTATCGCCTCCACAACGCCGGACCGCAGCCGCTGGACTTCCTCTGGAAGCTGCACCCGGCGCTGGCGATTTCGCCCCATGCCCGCATCGACCTGCCCGCCTGCACCGTGCTGCCGGAGGCCGGCTTCAACGACAGGCTGGACGGGCGTTCCTTCGCCTGGCCAACGGCGCGCAGCCCCCGCGGTGAAGCGGTGGACATGCGCATCGTCCCCCCTCCTGAAGCCGCCACCTGCGATTTTTACTACGCCACCGATCTGGCGGCGGGCTGGTGCGCCCTGACCGATGCGCAGGCCGGCTATGGCTTTGGGCTGGCCTTTGACCCGACGATCTTTCGCAGCGTCTGGGTCTTCGGTGCATACGGCGGCTGGCGTGGACACTACGTCACCATCCTGGAGCCGTGCACGGCCTATCCCTATCGGTTGGAGCAAGCGGTGGCGCAAGGGACGGCCAGCCGGCTTGCCGCGGGCGCCAGCGTCGAGACCACCGTGACCGCCGTGCTCTATCCCGGGCGAGCGTCGGTGACGGAGATCTCTCCGGATGGCGAAGTAAGATGAAGAACTCATGAGAGCTTGCGAACAAGATCGGAGGAGGAGGAGCGGAGATGGGAGAGTTAACCGGCAAAGTGGCGTTGGTGACCGGCGCCGCCCGCGGCATCGGACGGGCCGTGGCGGAGGCGTTTGTGCGCGAAGGCGCGGCCGTGATGATCGCCGACTTGTTGTCGGACGCAGGCGAGGCGACCGCAGCCGAATTGCGCGCAAATGGAGGGCAGGTCGCCTTTGTACAAGGGGATGTGACGCGCGACGCCGAGGCGATGGTGGCGGCGACGGTGGCCGCCTTTGACCGCCTCGATATTTTGGTGAACAACGCCGGCGTCTTTTACAACGCCGACGCCCTGACTATCCCGTTTGAGGAGTGGCTGAAAGCCGTGGACGTGATTTTCTACGGGACATTTCACTGCAGCCGCGCCGCAGCTCGCGTCATGGTCGAGCAGAGGCAAGGGGGGCGCATCGTCAACGTCTCGTCGGTGAACGCGTTCTTGGGCATGGCGCAGTCCAGCCACTACAACGCCGCCAAGGGCGCCGTCGATCAGCTCACGCGCTGTCTGGCCGTCGAGTGGGCGCCCTACGGCATCCTGGTCAACAGCGTAGCGCCCGGCTTCGTGGACACGCCGATGTCGATCGTCAACGGCGTCAACGAGCTGGAGACGCCCGAATTTCAGGAGTTTTACGTCAGGCGGCGACGCATCCCTCTCGCTCGCGCAGCGCAGCCTGCAGAGATCGCCGAGGCGGTCTGCTTTCTGGCTTCCCCGCGCGCCAGCTACATCACCGGCCACACGCTCGTGGTGGACGGAGGCTTATCTATCACGTTTTAATCGATAGACGGCGCCGGATGCAAAATCGCTGACCAACAGGCTGCCATCGCGCCACACGAGCAGGTGCTGCGGATTGCGCAATCCGCTTAAAAAAGGCGCCACTTCCCCGCGTGCATGGTCGCCTTCGAGCGTCGCCTTCACCTGCACGACCTCCCCGCGGTTCCACAGCGCCACGAGCAAGACCGTCTCGTCCCACGGCGCAACCGTCACGCTCGTCGGCGTGGCGCCCGGCGGGAAGAGGGCGACAGGCGCTTGCGTAGCGGCGCACCGTTCGACTGCGCCGCCGTAGCGCTGCACCGGCTCGCGGTCGCCTGCACACTGAGGCCAGCCATAATCTGCCCCGACGACCACGAGATTCAGTTCGTCCGGCGGGAAACCATTGCCGATCGGATCGTCGCCGATCTCCGTCGTCCAGATGCGCCCCTGGGGATCTATCGCGTGAGCGTAGGCGCCCTTCAAGCCGGTGGCCAGCGCCCTGGGATGGCTCGGCTGCTGCGGCGTCAACGCCCAAAGCGTCGCCGAGCCGGGCGCGGCTGCGCCTCCCAGCCGCGCGCCGGTGGTGGCGTACAGAATTTCCCCATGGGGCGTGACTGTAAGCGTTCCGTTGGAGCGACCGTTAAAAGGCAGATCGGTGAACACCGGCTCCGGCGGGCCGACGGACGCGTCGGAGCCGATCGGCGCCGTCAGCAGATCGCGGCCGGACGCGATCCAAAGTCGCCCCGCATGCACGGCGACGCCGGTGGGCTTGAACAAGTTCTCCAGCAGGACGCGACGGCCTCCGGTCTCGAGCTCAACGGCGAGCACCTGCCCTTTTCCCTCATTTTCGCCGCCGTTGAGCTGCGCCACCCATAGGCGACCATCCGGGCCGACGATCATCTGGGTGGGGCCATTCAGGCCGGCGACAATCAATTCGACGGTGAAACCCGGAGGCGTCGCAAGGTCGGCCGTAGCAGGAGGGAGCGGGGACGTTGTTCGGAGCTGGGGCATCGAACAGGCGGAGAACGTCCATAGGAGCACCCCGGCCAACAACAGGTAAAAACAGGATTGCCTGCGCCAGGCGCAACTCAGGCGATGTCTGCACAGGAGCATCGGGATTCCTCAATAGACGTTCGACCGACTACCCCTCCCAGTGCTCGGCGAAATACAACAACGTGCGCAGCATGTTGTCGAAGACGGCCAGCCGCGCCACTTCATAGCCGTGGCTGTTCTCTCGCACCTGGCCAAAGCAAGCGATGCGCTGCGCCGCCCCCACCTCAAAGACCATGCTGGCGTCGCTGGCGCTGACGTCATAGGCGACCGGCTGCAGCGCCGCGCCTACGGCATTGGCCGCCGCGCACAAATCTGCGATCAACCGTGGATCGTAGGGCGCCACGCGGTCGCGCGTCCAGACGCCGGGGCGGCCATCCAGTTCCAGCGGCGCGCCGGGCGTGATCGGACACCCGTCGATGGCGATAAAGACGTCGGGCCGTTCGCGTTGCGCCAAAACTTTGGCGCCCATGCCGCCAACCTCCTCCTGCACGGTGAAGGCGACGAGCGCCGGACAATGCGGCCGACGTCGCTCCTCCGCCAGCGTCTTCAACAATCGCAACAACGTCACGACGCCCATGCGGTCGTCAAAGGTCCAGGCTGCGACCAATGGATCAGTCGGGTCGCCGAACAGCACGGGGCCGCAGTGGGAGCGCAGAGGAACGCCCAACGAGCCAGGACGCACGCCGGCCTCGGCAAGTTGGGCCGGCGTCAGACCGATGAGCACGCGCACGTTGGCCCAATCGATCGCCTGACCCGACGCGCCGTGGCCCGCGCCCATCGAGAGCACGCCGATGACAGTGGCATGGTCGCCCAGAATTTCCACGGGCGTTTCCCCCAGCTTCCACGGGAAAAGTCCCCCGGAACGGCTCACGCGCAGCCGGCCATCCGGCTCAATTGCGTGCACCGCCAGCCCGATCTCGTCCATGTGCGCTGCGTAGCAGACCAGGGGGCCGTCCGCCGTCCGCCCTTCCAGGCGCACCCAGACGTTGCCGCAGCCGTCGCGCTGTGGCGCATAGCCCCATTGCTGGAGATGCTGGCAGACGCGATCCGCCAGTTTGCGCTCCATGCTCGATGGGGAAGGATGCGCCAGCAGATCGACGAAAAGCTCCAAGGCAGGGTGCTGCTGAGCGTTCATGGCTGTTCTCCCACCGCTATCGGACGTCGAGGGTCTGCGATCCATTCGCTCCACGAGCCGACGTAGAGTCGCCCCATGCCCAGGCCTGCGATCTCCATGGCGATCAGGTCATGCACGGCGCTGACGCCGGAGCCGCAGTAAAAGATCGCCTCCTGAGGAGAGGCGTCGCCAAGCAGCGCCTCGTAGCGCTCCCGCAGTTCGCCGGGGGAAAGAAAACGGCCATCGGCGTCAAGATTCATGGCGTAGGGCGCATTGATGGCGCCGGGAATGTGCCCCGCCGCCGGATCGATGGTTTCGTTTTCGCCTCGATAGCGATCCGGCGAGCGCGCGTCGAAAAGACGCAAGGAGGATTCCTGGAGGCGCTGAACGATTTCGTCGGTGGTCGCCTGCAACGAAGGGCGGGGGCGGGGGGTGAAAGGACGCGGCGGCCGCGTCTCCACCCCGCTGCGGGTGGGGCGCCCCTCCGCCTGCCAGAGCCGCCAGTCGCCGTCCAGCAGCGCAACGGCGTCGTGGCCCAGCCAGCGCAGCATCCACCACAGCCGACCGGCGAAGACGCCGCTCTGGTCATCGTAGACGACAACTTGCACTCGCTCATCAATGCCCCACCTCGAGAGCGTCGCCGCAAACGCTTCCATCGAAGGCAACGGATGTCGTCCGGTCTGGCCCGGAAGGACCGGGCCGGAGAGGTCTTCGTCGAGATGCGCATACACGGCGCCGGGAATGTGCGCCGCCAGGTAGTCGCGGCGTCCTTTGCCTGGGTCCGCCAGCGCAAAACGGCAATCCACAATCGCCCAGCCGGGGTCATCCAGATGCGCCGCCAGCTCGGCCGTGGAGATCAACGTCGTAAACATAGCCTTCCACTCCGGTCATCCTACTTTACAAAGCGACGTAAAGAAACACAAATCCACTCTCCATTCTCTTCACCGCTCTGCGCGCATCATTCATTTCAAGGATTCAAATGTCGTTTGAAAAATTCGGTGATCCGGCTGTAGCAATCGACCTTGTTCGGATATTTGATGACATCGTGACCTTCGTCCTCGTAGACGACGTACTCCACCGTTTTGCCCTGGCTGCGCAGGTGCTCGACGAGGTCACGCGACTCGCGCTCGACGACGCGCGGGTCGTTGGCGCCCTGGATCACAAGCAGCGGGCAGGCGAGCTGATGCAGATAGGTGCTCGGCGAGCGCTCGATCAAAAACTCTCGATCCTTCTCCGGGTGACCGACGGCGGTGTAAAAGTACGTCTTCCACGTTGCGGGAATGCGCTCCATGAAGGTGAGCAGATTGTAGGGACCGAACATATCGCACGCCGCCTTCCAGAGCTCGGGGTGGCGCCCTGCCAGCGTGAGCGTCATATAGCCGCCGTAGGAGCGCCCCATCACGCCGACGCGCGTCATGTCCAGCCGCTCATCCTTGCGCAGCAGCTCATAGGCGGCGATATGGTCGAGACGGTCGGCGCCGCCCCAGTCGCGATCGACGCGCTTCATGTAGGAGATGCCGTAGCCGGTGCTGCCGCGCACGTTGGGAACCCAGACGGCGAATCCGTTGAGCGTAAAAAACTGGATCAGCGGCATCGAAAACCAGGTGAAATCGGGACGCTCCTGGCTCTGCGGGCCGCCGTGGATGTAAAAGATGACCGGCCTTGGCCCTGCGTAGCCAAGCTCTGCTGCAGGCAGGTAGAGCCGTGCAGAGATGCGCAGGCCGTCATGGGATGTGTATGGATAGTCTTCTCCAGGCGAGAGCAAGTCGGCGGGGATGCCAAGCACGCGCTCGTTCGTCTGGCGGAGGCGTGAATCATCGGATTCGATGATGTAAATTTGCGAAGGGGAGGTCGCCGTGGAGAAGGAAAGCGCCATGCTCTTCGAGACGGGGTCTGCGCTGATCGACTCGATCACGCCGTTGCTCAGCTCCCCCTCGCCGACCAGAACCCGATCGACCCGAAAGAGCAGATTGGCGCGATCGAAGACGCCGGCGTAACACCACGAAACGCCGTCGATGTTGTAGGTGAGCCGGTGGCGATCGCCAAAGCTCCGCTTCAACGACGTCATCTCTCCCTGGCCGCGATGCATCGTCCCCTGCACCTCCACTTGTTGCACCTGGTCTGGCGCATCGAGCCGGAAATATGCGAGGCCATAGTGTTCACTGAAGAGCGCCGAAACAAAAAGCACTCCTTCATCCTCAATCAGGATGGCGTCGCCCAGGCCGTTGGGGGCGACCGCCTGTCCCTCGAGGCGCTGCTCAAGCGGAAGGCCGAAGAGCAGCGTGCGCTCCGTTTCGCCCTGGCGCCACAGCCACCAGACCACATCACCGAAGGTGTACTGGTCGGCGAGGAGAATCACGGAGAAGTCATCGTTGTGGGCGACGGGATGGTTGCCATACAGGCTGACCCCAAGGCTGGTCAGTTCCAGCGAATTCAGGTCCGCCAGAAAGCTTTCGTAGTACGGCGACGTGCGCGGATCGACGCTGAAAAGCGCCAGGTTGCGCTCTGGGTCACAGGCCGCGCAAAAAACCTGCTGCCCGGCGAAACGGTCGCCGAAGACTGGGGTCGGCAGCCCGCCTTCGATCGGCACAAAGACCGGTTGGTAGTTTTCGTCGCCGTCGCGGTCGAGCATCAACAGGATTTTGCCCAACGAAGGCAACACCCGGTACGCAACAGCGTCGCCCAAATGATGCGGATTGGGCAGCGCAATGTCCGGCGGAATCAACGGCTCCGGCACACTGCCGCCGACCCGCATCGAGTACAGGCTTAAACGTCCCGACATGTCGCTGATGAAGTACAGCCTGTCCCCGACGCGCTGGGGCGAAACAAACTGACGCGCAGCAAGCAAGGATTGAAGCGGATAAGAGCTCATCGTTTGGTCGCTTTCTGGGTTCAACTCTTTTGGCACTGCCATGCAACAAGAACTATGGAGGGATTGTACGCTAATTCTCAAGAGGAGCCAACGTAAGCGCAGATACGGATCGCAGCCGAATTGTGCGCTATTTTCATTAGAGGTTTGACAAGAAAGCATTGTCGAGTATACTTGGGCGCACAGAATGAAAGTGCGCTGAAGATAGCTTTCTACAACAATCGTATGCAACGAGAGTTTTGCTTTTCGGCGAATCAACTGACTTGCTTGTGTCGATAGCGGGAACAGCCAGCATGGCGCTGGTGGTCTCCCGCTGTTTCCGATTGCAAGCGATGAGCCTGAGCAAAACTCCAACAATTTCAGCAGAATGAGAAGTTCGCAATTTTCTTGACCTTCCTTCTGCGCCGTTCATGCAAATAGTTTGGTCTGCGCCGGGTTCATCGTTGAATGACCCGGCGTTTTCTTTGATGTGATTTTTTGATGTCAATGTAGCAAAGCAATCAAGGAGGGTGTTTGACCTTATGGCGACTGTATATGTGCCAACGCCGTTGCGCCGATTGACCGGCGGTCAGGCGAAGGTGGAAGTGACGGGCAGCGACGTCGGCTCGATCATCCAGGCCATCGACGCCCAATATCCGGGCGTGGCCGACCGTCTACTCGACGACGACGGCAATATCAAACGATTCATCAACGTTTTCGTCAACGACGCCGAAATTCGCGGATTGCAAGGTTTGCATACGCCCGTGGGCGAAAACGACAAGGTCTCGATCGTCCCGGCTATGGCGGGTGGACAGGAGTGAATGATGCCGCAACTGAACCGTGATCAATTGCTGGAGCTTGCCCGCCGCGAAGTGCCCGAAGTGACGGCGCAGGAGGTCAAAGAGCTGCTCGACCGGCGGGCGCCGGTGACGGTAATCGACGTGCGCGAGCGCGACGAATTTGTGCAGGGGCATCTTCCCGGCGCGCTCTTCATCCCGCGCGGCTATCTGGAGCTGCAGATCGAGCAGTACGTCCCCGACCGCAATGCGCCGATCGTGGTCTACTGTGCAGGCGGCGTGCGCTCTTTGTTGGCGGCGCGCAGCCTGAAGGAGATGGGCTACGCGAACGTCAGTTCGATGATCGGCGGCTTCACCGGCTGGAAGAACGCCGGCTTCAAATTCACCGTGCCTCGCGTGCTGACCGAAGAGCAGCGCATCCGCTACTCGCGCCACACGTTGCTGAAAGAGGTGGGCGAGGCCGGCCAGATCAAACTTTTGGAAGCCAAAGTGCTCCTGATCGGCGCAGGTGGGTTAGGCAGCCCGGCGGCCATGTATCTGGCGGCGGCGGGCGTCGGCACGCTGGGCATCGTCGATTTCGACGTGGTCGATCTTTCCAACCTGCAACGCCAGCTCCTGCACGGCAACAAAGACGTCGGCCGGCCTAAGGTCGAATCGGCCGCAGATCGCATCCGCGACATCAACCCGGACGTCAAGGTGATCCCGCACAACACGCCGTTGACCAGCGAGAACGCGCTCGACATCATCCGGCAATACGACATCGTGCTCAACGGCTCGGACAACTTCCCGACGCGCTATCTGGTCAACGACGCATGCCACATGCTCGGCAAGCCGCTGGTGGACGGCAGCATCTTCATGTTTGAGGGACAGGCGACGGTCTACATGCCCGACATTCCCGAAAAGGGCATCGTGGGCGGCCCGTGCTACCGCTGCCTCTACCCCGAACCGCCGGCGCCGGGCGAGGTGCCGAGCTGCGCCGAGGCGGGCGTGTTGGGCGTGTTGCCGGGCATCGTCGGCTCGATCCAGGCCATCGAGGCGATCAAGTTGATCCTCGGCATCGGTGAGCCGTTGGTGGGACGCCTCTTGCTCATCGACACGCTCGACATGAGCTTCCGCACGCTCAAAGTGCAGCGCGACCCCAACTGCCCGCTCTGCGGCGAGCATCCCACGGTGACCGAACTGATCGACTATGACCAGTTCTGCGGGTTCCCGGCGCGAGAGCACAGTGCGGAGTTGGTGGCGGCGTAGGCGAAAAGATGTGAAGAAGGGAGAGGGGCTCAGAGCGACAGCGGATTCTCTCGCTCCAGGCTCCGGGAGCTAACCAGGATGATTCGCACCATTGAACGAAGGCGAACCGAGGCGAGCAATATTCTGTCTCTGGTCGGCAACACGCCGCTGCTGGACTTGAGCGGGTTCGCCCATGCGCGCGGGGTTGCGCCGGGGGTGAGCCTCCGCGCCAAAGCGGAGTGGACCAATCCAGGCGGTTCGGTGAAAGCGCGCGCTGCGCTGCGCATGGTCGAAGACGCCGAGCGAGACGGCCGACTGACGCCGGACAAGATCATCATCGACTCCAGCTCCGGCAACACGGGCATTGCGCTGGCGCTGATCGGCGCGGTCAAAGGCTACACCGTGCATCTGGTCATGCCCGCCAACGTGAGCGCCGAGCGCAAAGCGCTGGTCAAGGCCTATGGCGCCCACCTGATCGAATCCGATCCGCTGGAAGGCTCGGACGGCGCCATCGAAGTGGTGCGGGAGATCGTGGCCGAAGCGCCTTCTCGTTATTTCTACGCCAATCAATACAACAATCCGGCCAACTGGCAGGCGCACTACGACACCACCGGCCCGGAAATCTGGCGGCAGACGGCGGGCGCCGTCACCCATTTCGTGGCGGGGCTGGGCACGACGGGCACCTTCATGGGCACGGGCCGCTATCTGAAGGAGCGCAACCCCGACGTCGAGCTGGTGGCCGTGCAACCGGAGGACGAACTTTCGGTGATCGAAGGGCTGAAGCATCTGGAGACGGCCATCACGCCGGGCATCTATGACCCCCATCTGGTGGATCGCTTCCTGGGCGTCGCCGCGGAGGATGCATGGCGGACGACGCGCGCGCTTGCCCGTGAGGCCGGTCTGTTTGTCGGCATCAGCGCCGGCGCTGCGGTGCACGCCGCCATCGAGCTTGCTCGCGAGCTGCGCAGCGGCTGCATCGTGACCATCCTGCCGGACGACGGCAGCAAATATGTGAGCCTGGGCCTTTTTGGATAAGACAGACATCTACGTTTCAGGCGTGGAAGCGCAACGCGCAAGGGGGAAAGCCATGAAGGTCGATCAAACTGCATTGAAATTCAACCAGGCCAGCATCATCCTGCTGCTGGCGCTGGCGTTTCTGCTGAACTCGGTGTGGCTGGTGGCGTTGGTGGCGGCTGTGATGGTGGTCGGCACGGTGTGGCCGGAAGCCGGCCTGTTCAAGCTGATCTACGCTCGCATCTTCAAGCCGTTAGGCTGGCCCAAGCCTCACCTGATCGAAGACGATCCCCGCCCACACCTCTTTGCCCAAGGGCTGGGCGGCCTCTTTCTGGTGGCGAGCGCCATCGCCCTCTGGCTTAACGCGTCGGTCGTCGGCTGGACGCTGGCGGCGATTGTGATCGTGCTGGCTGCAGTCAATCTCTTCCTGGGTTTCTGTCTGGGCTGCTTCCTCTACTACCAGTTGGGACGGCTCGGCGTGAAACCGTCCCTGCCCTCCTGGCAGACGGCCTCGACCCAGGTCAATGCAACTCAGAAGAACAGGAAAGGATAAGCCGTGTTGGAGCGTCTGTTGATCGTGTTCGCCGTAGCGCTGGCGGCGGCGTTGTTGTATGGGCTTTGGCGCATCTGGCAGCATCGTCGCCTGCGAAAACTGCGAGGCGTAACTACGCCCGTTCATCTGCCCCCCGGCGTTGCCGGCGGCAAGCCCACCGTGCTATACTTTTCCACCAGCGAGTGCGCACAATGTCGTCTACAGCAGACGCCGATCCTGACGCAGCTCCAGGCGAAATTCGATGTGGCCGTGCATCAGATCGACGCCCTGGAGCAGCAAACGCTCGCGAATTTTTATGGCATTATGACCGTGCCGACGACGGTGGTGCTCGATGCGGAGCTGCGTCCGGTGGCCATCAATCACGGCGTTGCGCCGTTGCAAAAATTGCAGAGCCAGGTCGTCGGCTCTCCATGAACTCTGGAGCCATGCAGAAAATCGATCTTCTCATCCGTCACGCGCTGGTCGTCACCCAAGACGACCAGCGTCGCATTTTGGAAGATGGCGCTATCGCAGTCGAAGGCCCACACATTGCGGCCGTCGGCTCCACCGCCGAGCTGGACGCCCAATGCATCGCCGACCGCACCATCGACGCAAACGGACGCGCGCTCTTTCCCGGCCTGCTCAACATTCACACCCACCTCTTTCAGTCCGCCGTCAAGGGGCTGGGCGAAGATATGCCCGTCGAACAGTGGGTGCAGGCGGTCACCTTCCCTACAGCGCGCGCCATCAACGCCGAAGAAGCGTATTTGCTGTCGCTGGTGAGCTGTCTGGAAAATCTACGCAGCGGCGCCACCACGGTGATGGATTTCATGTACAGCCTGGACAATCCAGCCCTGCACGAGGCGGTGATCCAGGCCATGCTCGACAGCGGGCTGCGCGGGCGCTATACGCGCACCGTCGTCGACAGCGGCGAAGAGATGGGCATTCCCGGAGTCATGCGGCAACCGGCAGAGGATGCGCTGGCGCACGCCCGCGCGCTTCAGGCGCGCTTCCACGGCGCAGGCGATGGTCGACTGGACATCGGCCTGGCGATCGGCGTGATTTGGGCGATCACCGAGCCGGGGCTGCGCGCCGTGCGCCGCTGCGCCGACGAAACCGGCATGACGATCACCATGCACGTCAACGAGACGCCTTTCGACAATGTGGCGGCGCAGCGACGCTGGGGACGCGCCACCATCCCCATGCTGGCCGAGACCGGCGTGCTCGGCCCTGATTTTATCGCCGTGCATTGCGTCCACATGACCGAGGAGGACGTTGCGCTTTTCGTGCGTCACAATGTCGCCGTCGCCTACAACCCTGTGAGCAACATGTACTTAGGCTCGGGCATTGCGCCGATCGTGCAACTGGCCGGACGGGGACTGCGCATCGGCCTCGCCACCGACGGTTCCGGCAGCAACAACTGTCAGGACATGCTGGAGACGCTGAAATTCGGCGCACTGCTCCAGAAGGTGGGGCGCCAGGATCCCTCCTGCGTGCTGGCGCAACAGGCGCTCGACTGGGCGACGCGCGGGGGCGCCGAAGCCATAGGCCTGGCCGACCAGGTCGGCTCCCTGGCGCCGGGCAAAAAGGCGGATTTTTTCCTGGTCAATCCCTTCACCCCCAAGGCCACACCGGTGCACGATCCGGTGACCACGCTGGTCTACTCCGCAGGCCAGCCCAACGTCGAGATGGTGGTGGTCAATGGCCGCGTATTGATGGAGAACGGCGTCTTTACGCATCTGGATGAAACGAAAGTCCTCCGCGACGCGCAGCGCGCCGCACAGCATCTCGCCCGGCGCGCCGGCACGGAGAGGCTGTTAGAACGGCGAGGGAAATGGCGACCTCTGGAATGAACGCGTCGTTTGAGCGGAGCTGCAGCTTGCAGCCGCAGCTCCGCTCCCCCTCTCCCCCTCTCCCCCTCTCCACCTCTCCACCTCTCCACCTCTCCCGCTCTCCACCTCTCCACCTCTCCACCTCTCCCCATCCTCTCACTCCACGATCACCCGGTCGCTGGCGCTGCGGCCGAAGACCTCCGGCGAATACATCTCCTCCGCCCTGGCCGGTGGAACGACGAACTCGCCCGGCGTCGTCGCCCGCGCCACGTAGCTGTATTCGTAGACGCCATCCCACAGGATCGACGTGAATGCCTCTGCGCCGGCGTCGCGCAAGTTTTGGTGCTCGTACCACGGGCCCCACCACCAGTAGAAGCGGTTGGTCGCCTGACCGGTCGGATCGACGGGGACGCGCTCGGAGACGGCCAGCGCAGGGTTGATCGGCTCCAGGCCGGCGGGCAGACGATCGACCAGCGCCACATGGTAACGGCGGCTGACGGCCACCATCGACAGGCGCACGCGCACCCGCGCACCTGCCTTGATATGCCAGACGCCATCCTCATCGCGACGCACATCGCTCGGATCATCCACAGCCTCGTACGTGCGCTCCACGACGAAGCCCATGTCGATCGGCTCCAGCTCCAGATCGGTCGGCGCATAGCGGATGCCCAACCGATAATAGAGTCGGCCATCGCCTTCTTTGGCAATCACCAGGTCCTGCACACCCGGCTGCTCGACGAGGAACTGCATCGGGACGACGGTCTGTTGCGTCTCGGTCGTGCGGCCTCGGTGCGCATGCTCGGCGACGTAGGTCTCGCCCAGCCACATGCGCGCCACGAAATCAGGCGTCGTCGCCTCGAAGGTGTTGAAGTAACGATCCATCGCCAGCAGCACGAAGACGTTCTCCTGCGTGTTCGCCCAGCGCCCTTTGACGCGACCGTTCATCAGCCCGGCCACGACTTTCGGAATGAGATCACTTGCGGGCGTCTGCGTGATCAGCGCATCGAGCACTACGGCGTCGGTGCGGCGGTTGGAATGCAACAACACCCACTCCTGATCGTCGTAAGAGACGATGAAGTTGGCGGCGCCGGCGGTCTCCACCGCCCGATTCTGAATGTTGCGCTCGATGGCGGCGACGATCTCCGCCGAAGCCGGATCGCCGGCGAGCGTCTGCCACAGCCAGGCCTGCGCTTCCAGCGACTGTTCGTCCACGGGCAGCTCGTTGTACAGGCTGCGCGCTTTGACGTAATCGAAGTCGCCGAGCAGGCTGCGCACATAGACGGCGTAGCTGCTGATGGCGTGTCGCGCCTTGCGTCCATACCAGGCCGGGTAGGCGTTTTCGATGGTGCGGAGGTAACCGAGCGCGGCGTCCAACGTTTCTTGCGGGACGACGTAGTCCTTGTTGCGGGCGACCGCCAGCGCGTGCGTCGCAAAGACCGAGTTGTACGGGATGGAGTCGTCGCCTTTGGTCCAGTAGGGGAAGCCGCCATCCCAGTTTTGCATCTGGCGCAGCCGCTCGATGTCCCGCTGCATGGCAGCGACGATCTCTTCGTCTGCGGGCAGCTCAGGCGACTGGAAGGCCGTGAGCACATCGCGCAGGGAGGCCACGCTCAGGATGCGCGCGGCCAGCTGCTCGGAGCACTCAAAAGGATACGCCTGGAGGTAAAGGAAGGCGTCGGTGAGCGTCGCCAGCGCAGTCGAAGAGGTGCTCAGCTCCAACCCGCCGAACTGCGGGAAGACATTCTGGGGCGGAGCGACCGGCTGGGCCACTGCGCCTTCGTCGAGCACGCCGTACGTGGCGAAGGCCTCGGTCGTCGCCGGCGTGTAGACGGGCATCTGCACGGTTGCAGCGTCGGCGTGCTCGCCCGCCACTGCGGCGATCTGCACGCGCGCGGTCCCGACGTTCTCGGTCGAGGCCGGGAAGCGCACTTCGACGCGCTCGTTGGCCGGAACCTCGACGCGTTGCCCTGTCGCTCCATCCAGCTTCAGGTTGGCGGCCTCGATGGCCACATCCACCGTCAGCGATTCGTCCGTCTGGTTTTGGATGACAACGGGCAACTCGAAGCGGTCGCCGAAGTTGAGGAAGCGCGGGGCCGAGGGGCGCACCATCAGAGGCAGCCGCGCCGTGATGTTGCTTTCTGCAGCGCCAAATTGTTTTTCGGTGGCGGCCACCACCATCAGGCGATAGCGGGTGAGATTGTCGGGCAGCTTGTAGGCGACGTACACCTCGCCCTGAGCGTCCGTGCGTTCAGCCGGGGCGAAGAGCGCCAACGGGTTAAAGTCGGTGCGCACGGCGATCCTCGGTGCGCCAGGGGCGGGCGCCTCCGCAGCCGCCTCTGGCATGGCCGTTGCAGCCGCCGGCATGGCCAGCATCATGTCCGCCATCGCGGCGCCGCGCGTCGGCGCCGCCTCTGGGCCGCCGCCCCGCGCCTGTGCGATCAGCAGGTCCGGGGCGGCCAACAGCAGCGACCGGCGGCCATACACGCTCTCGACGCCGCTTTCCCGCGCCGCATAGAAAATCGCCAGCGGGTCGGCCAGCCGGTAATTGGAGAGCGCCAACACCGCCTCATCGACGACGACGATGGCCAACTCGGCGTTGGCGACCGGTTCGCCCTGGGCGTCGCGCACCTTGACCCGCACGCCGGTCTCTGCGCCAGGATCGAGTTTCACGGCGTCAGGCTCGATTTCGACCGAGAGCGCGCGGCTCAGCGGAGGCACATCGAGCTGCAGACTGCCGGTGGCGTAGGCGGGCCGATCGGGCGCGTCCGCAAGCACATTCCCTTTGTCATCGAGGCGAGGCGCTGCGCCGTTCACGTCGACCTGAATGTACAGATTGGGGATGTGCGCTTCCTCGATAGGGATTTCCAGGGTGGCCGTTCCGCCGTCGAGCGTGAAATTCTGCGTGTACAGGACGCCGCTGCGCGCCACGGTGAGCAATCCGCTGCCTTCGGCGAAGGGCGCCTGCACCAGGATGCGCGCTACGTCGCCTGGCTCGTACTGCTGCTTGTCGGGCACGAGCACCAGCTCCTGCTGCTCCAGCGTGCGCGAGGGTTGCGTCAAGCCGCCGCTGACCCACGCCGTGACCACGGTGCGGTTGAGCCGTTCGGCGTCATCGCGCACTTCGGCGGTGATGCGATATTGCCCCCCTTCGGTGGTGGGCAGCGCGCACGTCACCGGCTCCCCGGCGGAGATCAGGTCGCAGCGCTGTTCGTCCACTTCCTTTTCCACCCACTGACCGTTCTCAAACGCCCACGCCAGCCGCACGCTGCGCACGGCGACAGGGACGTCGGCGATCGCCGCGCCGTCGACGTCGACGACGATCACCTGGTACTCGAGCGGGTCGCCCTTCTGGACGAAATAGCCCTTCCCGCGCAGGCCGACGTAGAGCTTTGCGGGATGCACGAGCAGGCTGGTCTGGGCAGCCCAGGTCTGCCGATTGACGTCCATGACGGCGGCTTCAGCGTTGACGCTGTAAGGCTGCGGCTTTTCCGCCGAGACAAAGGTCATTTTCAAGTAGTGATGGCCGGTGGGGTCGGTCCGCGCCGCATAGGTCTGGCCGCCTGCGCTGCTTGGCCCAAAGGGCGTCGGATAAAAGTCAACATAGGCCCCGCGTGCGCCCCACCACCAGGGCGTCCACTCGCCGAAGACGAAGTCCGACCAATTGGGCGGCGTGTAGGTGGTGGGCTGGGCGCTGATCGTCCAGGTGGTCTCTGCGCCGGGGAGGGGGCCGCCGGCGTAATACTGCGCGGAGACGGCGACGATCGCCTCGCCGCCCAGGAAGTAGGGGCCGGCGGTCTCGTTGCGCGCCGTCACCTCAAATTCGGGCCGGCGAAACTCTTGAATCTGGAAGCTATGGGTGTAGCTGCCGAAGACCGGCGTGTTGCGCGTGTTGAGTTGCACGCTGGCGTAGCCGAGGTTGCTGTTTTCTGGGATGGTGAAGCTCAGGTCGAAGCCGCCCAACGCCGTCAACGGCGCCGAACCTTGCGCAAGCTGGTTGCCGAAAGGATCGAAGACCGTGTAGTCCACCGCCCCGTTCGGCGCAGGATCGAGGCGAACGTCGCCCTGCGGGCCGGCGCCGAGGGTGCGCACCCAGCCTTTGAGGTGCACCTCCTCGCCAGGTCGATACATCTGGCGGTCGTCGAAGACGAACCAGCGGACGCTGTCGCTCAACGTCTCCCTCCGCCAGCCGTCCTCGCCCCAGTAACTCCTGGGGGAAACCAAGAAGGCGACGTCGTCTCCCTGCTGGGCGATGAGCAGCATCTGCGGCGACTGCGTCAACTCGAAGCGCGCCATGCCGTCGGCGTCGGTGACTTTTTGCACGCCGTCCGGATGCAGCCTCACCGTCGCGCCCTCGAGCGGAGCGCCGTCGTCGAGCGCCGTCGCCCATGCGATCAGCGCATCGGCGTCGTAGAAGGCGTCCAACCCGATCTTGGTGACCTGCACCCATGTCCGAACGACCGGGGCGTAGCGGTTGGGGAAGAGCATCTCGAGCAAGGAGGGCGGCGTATCGACGATGACGATCAGATGGCCATAACGGCTGCCCAGAGCGGACGATAGGTCGATATGGGTTTCGGTCAGCGTATCGCGCGGCGCGTCGATGTCGATCGTTGTGTTCAACACCTCGCGGCCTGGCGGGTCAGGTCTCGGTTCGTTGTAGTAGGCGGTTTGATATCGGACAAAGGCGGGCCAGTCCTCCGGCGAAACCTGATAGACGCGCACGCGCACCTTGCCGATGTTGACCGTGTAGATCGGGAAGGCCGGCGTCGGCGCCGTAGGATCGAGCGTCACCAGTGGGCCGCTTGGTCCCGAAAGATACGCGCCCATGTCGCCGGTGTAGAAGGTCAGCGTCACCGGCTCGGCCAGGCGCTGGCCAAAGATGTCCTCGATGTCGGTCTTGAGCGTCACCTTGTAGGTCGTGCGCCCGGCCATGACGCCAGCGATCGAAAGCCCGTCGTAAGCAGCGCTCACCACCATGTCTGAGATGGCCGGCTCCACGGTCACGACGTCATTGGTGATCGCCTCCACCTTCAGCGGGTTGTTGAAGCGCACGTAAAACGGCTGCCCTGGATAGCAACTATCTTGAGGCGATTTACAATTTTGATCGACCACGCGCAGCGGTGCGTAGGTCTGGAAGCTGAAAGACTGCACCTGCGTCGTGGTCAGCGGCCCTTCGGCGGAAGGCGCGCCCGGCCCGATGTTGATGGTCACCGTCGTTGCGGGTGGGAATGGCTCTTCGGCGCGAAACGCAAGCCAGCGCTCGGCGGGGAACTGCTGCGCGTACCCGTTCACCTCTTTGTTCGCCGCGATCTCTTCGGCAGTGGCCAGGCGCAAGGAGTAACTTCTCCCGCCGGCGAACGCCTGGATGGCGTTAAGCATCGCCTGCCGGTCGATGCGCTGGTCAAAGGCGACAAAGAGCAAGGGCTCGAGCGGCTGTGGGCTGACGCCTGGATAGGTGCGCACGACCGTAGGCGGCGGCGTGCGGAAAGTCCAGCGCACCGTCTGCTCCAGGACGCCGCCGCTCAGCGACGTCGTTCCGGCCGGGATTTCAACGACGTATTCGGTCGCCATCGGGAAGCGATTCAGGCCCTCCCCTCGATATTCAAAAGAAAGCGTGCGCGCTCCCAGCCACTTCCAAACGCCGGGCAGCTCCGGCGTCACCTTGACCGGAACCTCGGCGGCAGAAAGCGCCTCCAGCGTATCGAGCGGGACCATCGGTTGGTTGAACGTGACGTTGATAAAAGAAGCCAGCGGAACGTCGCCCTCGGGCGCGTAGCGCAGCACTTCCAGCGGCCCGGCGGGAACTTCCGGCGCCGTCAGCTCGCTCTCCGGCGGGGGGAAGCTCTGCGTCACAATCTCGCTCGCCCGCACAGGGGGGAGCGACTGCGGCGGCAGCTTGAAAGCTTCGACGTCGGTGGGCGCTGTTTCAAGAGGAGGAAGGCGGTCGAGAATCGGCTGCACGGCCTCTGCATCGAGCGGCTGCGCAGGCGGCCGTGCGAGGGGCGTCGGCGGCTGGGGTTGTGCGGCGCCTTCCTCGAGCAGCACCTCCAGGCCGTTCAGGGCGGCGGGCGTCGGTTCGCTGGTGGACACAGGCATTCCCTCCTGAGCAATGGGGGAAAACACGCCGGCGGCAGGGCGACTTTCCACGCGCACAGCGGCGCCCACCGGCCAGACAGCTCCTATCACGATTGAAAGAATGACGATAAGACTAATGAGGGACAGCAGCAGCCGGGATAAGCCCGAAGACGTTTTCATGGGACCTCCTCCTGATTGAGGGCGTATTCTCGTGGCCTGCACAGCCATCATAGCCCTTTTGCTCTGGCTGTGCAACCATAACGGGGACGCTCAGGAGGAGGCGAATGTTCCGTTGAATATCGTTTACGGTTGCGGCGCTTTCGTCTGCGGTTCAGGCGACAGCCAGCGCTCCAGGGCGGCGCTGAGCGTCGCAAGCTGAACCGGCTTCGAGACATAGTCGTTCATCCCCACCGCCAGGCAGCGCTCGCGGTCGCCTTGCATGGCGTGGGCGGTCATGGCGATGATCGGCACCGACGGATTGAGCACGCCCGCCTCGCCGCTGCGAATGTGCGTCGTCGCCTCGAAGCCGTCCATTTCCGGCATTTCACAGTCCATCAGCACCAGGTCATAGTTGATCTCCGCCAGGGCGGCGAGCGCTTCCCGGCCGTTCGCCACGGCGTCGGCGCTGTAGCCGAGCTTCTTGAGCATTGTCAGCGCCACCTTTTGATTGACGACGTTGTCTTCGGCCAGCAGGATGCGCAGCGGCCGCGCCGGAGACGGCGCTTCCACCGGGGAATGGGACGTCGGCGTGGGCGGCTGTGCGCGCTGACCCAGCGCCAATGCGATCTGCTCGCGTAGCTGCGACTGGCGCAACGGTTTGGCGATCTGAGCGATAAAAAGTCCGTCATGATTGGCTGCGCTCTGATACCCTAACGAGGTGATCAAAATCAGCGGCGTCTGCGCCAGCGCCAGGTCTTCTCGAATCCAACGCGCAAGGGCGAGGCCATCGGCGTCGGGCATCTGCATATCGAGCAACGCCAGGTCATAGCGATCGCCCTGCGCGGCTGCGCTGCGCAACATTGCAATCGCCTGGTGGGCGTCAACGGCTTCATCGCAGCGCCCACGCCACTGCGTCACCAGCGTGCGCACCAGCAGCCGATTGGCCTCGTTGTCGTCGACGACGAGCAGATGGGCGTTGCGTAGGTCCAACTCGTTCTCCGCCGGGCTGTCCGTCTCTTTGCATTTCTCCAGCGTCGCCGTGAACCAGAAGGTGGAGCCGACGCCCGGCTCACTCTGCACGCCGATCTCGCCGCCCATCAGCTCGGCAAGCTGTTTGGAGATGACCAGGCCGAGGCCGGTGCCGCCGAAGCGCCGCGTCGTCGAGCTGTCCACCTGGCTGAAGGGCTGGAAAAGACGGTGCAGTCGATCGGGAGGGATGCCGATGCCGGTGTCCTTGATTGCAAAGCGAAGGGTGATGTGCGTTTCGCTCTCGGAGGCCACACCGACGCGAATGACCACTTCGCCCTGTTCCGTGAATTTGATGGCGTTGCCGGCCAGGTTCAGCACAATTTGTCGCAGTCGGCCGGGGTCGCCGATGACGTAGGTTGGCGCCTCCGGCTCCACAAAACAGACCAGCTCCAATCCTTTGGCCTGCGCGCGGCCGGCGAGAATATCGACCGCATCTTCGACCATGGCGCGCAGGTCGAAGCGAAGGCGCTCCAGCTCCAGCTTGCGCGCCTCGATTTTGGAAAAGTCCAGGATATCGTTGATCAGCGCCAGCAGCGTTTCGCCGCTGGTGCGCGCAATTTCGGCGTACTGGCGTTGCTCGTTGTTCAGCGGCGTGTCGAGCAGCAGCCCGGTCATGCCGATCACGCCGTTGAGCGGCGTGCGGATTTCATGGCTCATCACCGACAGAAATTCACTCTTGGCGCGGCTGGCGGCCTGCGCTTCAATCGCAAGCTGCTCGGCGCGATGCAACGCTTCGGCCAGCTCCTGCTGCGACCATTGCAGCTCCCGCTCCATGTGGTCGCGCATCAGCGCGCCGCCGATGGCCGCCGCAGCGGCGGTGAGGATGTTTTCCTCGCTCGCGCTCCAGACGCGCTCGGAGTGACAGTCGTCGAAGCCGATGAAACCCCAGAAGCGCTCCTCGACCAGGATCGGGATGACCAGGATCGACTGAATCTCCTGAGGCTCGAGGATGGCGCGCTCTTCCGCTGGAAAGGTGCGCACCAGCCCGACGATCGGCTCCCCGCGCGAGAGCACTTCGTACCAGCGCGGCACAAACTCTGCGTAGGGGATATTTTGCAGGCTGGGATTGTCGATCTGCGGCGTGGCCAACGGGGAGCACCACTCGAAGCGCTGGCTGGTGAAGTGGGCGCCGGTTTCCGGGTCTTGCGAGTTTTCAAAAATGTAGACCCGATCCACTTTGAGCGTCTGCCCCAGGATCGCCAGCGCCGACTGGATCGTCTCCGGCAGTGGTTTGGGCGCCAACAACACAGAGAGCGCTTCGGCGACAGCCTGGAGCAACTGCTCCCGCTGACGCAGCGCCTCATGCATCTGTTTCGACTCCGTGATGTCGCGGCCGATCCCCACCAAACCGATGATCTCGCCGTTGGCGTTGCGCCACGGCACCTTGACGCTGGCGTACCAACGCAGCTCACCTGTGGATGGATGGACGACCGGCTCTTCAATGTTCAAAATTTCGCCCTTTTCCAGCAGGGCGAGCTCGCGCTTGCGATATTCTTTCGCCAAATGCAGCGGATGAAAGTCGAAATCGCTCTTGCCGATGACTTCCTCCTCCGAAGTTGCGCCGAGCTGCGCCAATGTCGCAGCATTCACCAAGACAAAGCGGCTCTCGCGATCTTTGGCGTAGAGCACTTCCGGCACGGTGTCGATGAAGGTGCGCAGAAGCTGGCGCTCATTGGCGAGCGTTTCCTCGATGCGTTTGCGTTCGGTGATGTCCTGTACAACTCCGGCGATGCGCATCGGTCGGCCCTCCTCGTCGCGGATCAGCTCCCCGCGCTCGGCCAGATAGCGCACCTCGCCGTCGGGCCGCACGATGCGATATTCGATCTGCAGCGGCTCCAGGCCGGCGAGAGCGGCCTGCTGCGCTGCGCGCAGCCGCTCCACGTCGTCGGGGTGGACGCAACGCATAAAAGCTTCGTAGGTGACCGGTTGATCGGCCGGCCAGTCGAAAATGCAGCGCGTCTCTTCGGACCATTCCAGGCGGTTTAGATGAAAGTCGTTTTCCCAACTGCCGACATGGGCGATGCGCTGCGCTTCCTCTAGCTGTTGCTGGCTGCGACGCAACGCCTGCTCTACTTGCACCCGCTCGGTGACGTCGCGACCGACCGACTGCACCTCGACCAGATTTCCTTCGGGGTCGAAGATCCCGCAATCGGTCCATTCTAGCCAGAAGACGCGGCCCTGTTCATCTTGCGCACGCTGAACGAGCGTATGCGTCGGCTGCTCCGGCGTCAGACGCCTGAGTCCCTGCGCCACGCTCTGGATGATTTGAGGACGCTCATGCGCCGGGAAAAGCTCGACAAAGTCGCGGCCGACCGCTTCTTCCGGCGTGCAGCGAAAGTGAGCGCAGAAGGCGGGATTGACGAACGTGAGCGTGCGATCCGGACGCCAGCGACAGATCATGTCGGGGTGCACCTCGACCACGGCCCGATAGATGGCGTCGCGACGGCGCAGCTCCTCCTCCATCGCCTTTTCACGCGTGACGTCGCGGCCACAGCCCACCGTGCCGATCAACGTCCCGTCGGCGCCCCAAAACGGCGCTTTGTACACGTCCAGCCGCAAAAATTCGCCGCGCACGAAGCCGAACTCGTCGAAGCGTTGCGCCTGCAAGGTGTCGAGCACCACCTGATCGGAGTCCACGCAAATTTCGCCGAAGGTGTGCCAGTTGGGATCGTCCGGACGGGCGGAGCGCTCGCGCTCGGCGAAGTAGAGGTCGGTCTTGCCGATCGGCTCGTCCGTGTCTTTGGCGTGCAACAGCTTTTCGCAGATGGCCCGATTGGCGAAGAGGAAGCGTTTCTGCGTGTCTTTCGCCCAGATCATGTCCGGCGCGTTGTCGCACATCAGGCGCAGCATGGTGTAGAGGTCGCGATAGCGCGCCTCCGCCTGTGCAAGCTGCGTCACATCGCGCAAGAGCACCAGCCACCCCTGCGCAGACCGTCCTCCGGATTGGATTTCCCGGCAAAGCGCCTGCACGGTGCGCTCGCCGAGTTGCACCTGGACGCCCTCGTCCTCGGCTTTCAGGTCAGATTTTGCTTCTTGCAACCGTTGGACGATCCCGGCGGCGAGACCGGAAGCCTCCTCGAGCCGGCGCCCGATGCACTCGTCCGTAAGGCCGAGCAGCGTGCGCGCCGCCGGATTGAAGTCGACGATGCGGCGTTCGGCGTCGAGCGCAATCACGCCGTCGGGCAGCGTCGCCGTCAACAGACTGTGCACAGGCGGCAGCAGGTCGAGCAGGTGAAAGTGGGTGAAAGCCCACAGGCAGATCAAGCCGGTTGCAGCGACGCCCACCCGAATCAGCTCCAATCCAGGCCAGGGATTGAGGCCGGAGAAGTAAAGGACGCTGGCTGCAACCGGGATTAACCCGCCCACCACCACGGCGATGAACTGCTTGCGATAAGGCGGAGAAGCCGTCCAGGCCGCGCGCGCCGCCAGATAGAGCGTGACCCCAATGATGAGATACCCGTAGAAGATCGCTCCGATCCAGTTCCACAGCCCCGGCTCCAGAATTAACGCCCCGTGCGCGTCTACGGCTACGCTGCGCCAGAAAAGGCCGTGATATTCGTTCGTCCACGCCAGTGCAATCGAGATGAGGATAGGAAAGGACAGCAGCCCGAGCATTGAGGGCTTCAACGTGGTTGCGCGACCCGTAAACTGCAAAACGAAGAGCAGCGCCGGCAAAGATAGAGAAAGCGACGTCGCCACGTTCAGCTTTTCCCAGCGCAGTTTGCTCTCGATGTCCGGCGCAGCCAGAATCAAGGCGGCGATCACCATCGAAACCATCGAAACCGTGAGCAAGATCGCCAGTGGGACTCCGCCGGGTGCGCGGCGACGATGCCAGGCGTAGCCGGCCGCCATGCCGGTGATCAGCGCGCCGCTCAGATAAATGTATAGATAAGGAGAGACCATAAGGCTTCTTTCGCTCTTTCTCTATAAAACCTCGGATGGAATTTCACAGAGGATTCTGGCAAACTCGTAGGCGCTGCTCGCCGCAGCGCTTCCTTGATTCATCCAAAACCTTGCGCCCTCCCGAGAACGTGCTGCCGGGAGCCGCCTCTGGCGCCATCGCCGCCCGTTTATTCAATCCGCTCTATCGATTCCGGGTTCAACTGCGCAGCTTCTTCAACAAATTCTACAGGGTGTGCACGATAACGCTTTTCAACCAATGGAAGTTCGCTGAGAGGCTCCTGGCGACGAGAAGTGCGCATCTCACGACGCCAAAACTTTCTGAATTATTCTATATTTTTCTCAGTTATGATGTGATCGGACAACTGGCGTAGGCTGGGGGAAGATATTCGAAGGATAGTAGGAAATTTTTGAAAACAACCTTCGACGTGCGACGATGTGATAAAATTCAACGGATTTGTCCGATAAATCCGTCCGTATTTCCATCCACATATAAAAGCTCGCTGAAGAGGACGTTCTCCTCAGCGAGCCAATACACTGCTCCTTTAAGGTGTTGACAGACTTATTGCCCTCGAATCACCGATTCGATGTGCCCATAGAAGCCGAAGAAACCGGTGATGAATGCAGCCAGCGCCATCACAGCCAGCACGACGGCGCCTGCATAGGCCAGCTTCTGTCGATTGGATTCACTGGCGTACACGTAGGGCAGGATGCCGATGCTGGCCAAGCCGGCGGCCAACCAGAGGACAAAGGTCATCGGCGGGTTGCGCGTGAGGTTGAACTCCAGCACGGCGCGCGCGCCCTGAATCAGATACAAGCCGAGCAGCACCGAAGGCCAGGCCAAGGCGTGCAGCCCCAGGCCGGTGTAGAGGAAAAAGCCTGCGCTCAGCAACATGAAGGCGAACAACCCCGTCGTCACGCCGAAGAGCTCCGTATAATGGCCCGCAGGAAAACCGGCCCAGTCGGACCAGATTAACTGAACAAAGCCGCCTAACGAAAAGAGGCCGATGATAAAGAACAGAGCGCCGAACTGTTTGCGGATTTCCGGCGTCTCCTTGCCGCGGGCGACGTACAGCAGGTACACGGCGCCGGTGACGCCCGCAGCCGCAACCAGGCCCAGGATCAAGATCAGGGGATTGTGGGAACTTAGACCGGTCATCTCTCTCCTCCTAAGATTTCTAAAGTTTCAAAGCCGTTTATAACTGTGTCTCCTAGTGGAGACACAATCATTATGACGCAATTTTCAAAAAATGGAAGAGAGAGTTTTGACCTCTGTTCGGAGGGCGTGTGTCCCGCCTAAAAAGGTCTTTTATCACGCCCGCAACCGGGACGTCTGTCACAGATCGCAGGACGATCATTATAGAGAACGTTCGAGGAGTCTAGAAAGGCCAGGATATAATTCATGTGCTGCACCTATTCTCCCCAAAACGACTTCCGCAACACAGCGTAATTGATCTCGCCTGCGCTGAAGGTGCGGCCACTCTTCAGGTTGTTGATATGCAGTACGGCCGGCGAGTGCAGGTCGAGCGGAATCTGATAGAAGTCGCGACCGGCCTCCTCGTAGATTTCCACGAAGGGGCGACCATATGCACGCGAAGCGACAGAGACCACCTTGTCGATAACCGCAGCGATGGCCTCGTCTTCGGCGTCGACGTAAAGCGTGGAGACGCCGCCGTAGAGCAGCGAGTCGTTGATGCGCCCCATGGCGATCACTTCGTCGCGGATGAGCGGCGGAATGACGCCGAAGCCGTACGCATGGCGCACCGTCTTCACATTGAAGCCTTCTTCGGCCAGCCGATGCAACGATTGCTCGACGATGCGCGCCGCCACCTGAATGGCGCAGACCAGGCTGGAGTTGGGCGCCACCAGGATGTAGAGATTTTCCGGCCTGAGCCTGCACGCCGCTGCGATCGTCGTCGCCCAATCGTCGGTCACCGGCTCGGCGGTCTGAATGGCGATGACGCCTTCCTCGGCCTGATCGCGATAGTCGATCAGGTCAAAGTAGTGGTCGGGGTTGTCGCGGTTGAGCGCCCGCGCCGGCCCGGCCAGGATCGGCGCGCCTTCCCGCGCACCCTCGAGCCGCCAGCCGGCGATCTGCGACGCGATGCAGGCCAGTTGCGGATGGTCGATCATCACGCGCACGGCGGAGAGCACGCGCGCACCGATGGGAAACGGCTCGTAGCTCACCTCCGCCAGCCCGCCGAGCGTGATCAGCGTGTAATATTTGCCCGCCACCCAACCGCCTGGCGCCTTCTGCCCCATGTCGATCACCGTCGCGCCGCACGCCAGTCGCTCGACGAACACGCCGAGCGGCTCCGGCGCTTCCAAAATCCGACGCACAATCTTCATCGCTTCCCGATTGACGCTAATCATGCTCATCATGGTCATCCTTATTGATCGCGGTTCTTACTTCGGCCCCGCCTCCACCACGCCCAGTCCGCCGTCCACCGGAATCAGTGCGCCGGTGATGTAGCTCGCCGCGTCCGAAGCCAGAAAGGCCACGACACTGGCGATCTCCTCCGGCTGACCAAAGCGTTCGAAGGGAATGTATTTCGTGAAATTTTCTTCACCCAGCGCCGCAATGCCGTCGCGCAGCGCCTTGGTGTAGATCAGCCCCGGCGCCACTGCATTGACGCGAATATGGTGACGCGCCAGGTCGAGCGCCAGGGCGCGCGTCAACGACTCGAGCGCGCCTTTGGTGGCCGCGTACAGCGTGCGGTTGGGGATGGTCTGGCGCGCCAGGATGGAGCTGATGAAGAGAATGCTGCCGCCGACGCCCGCCGCAATCATCTGCTGCGCGGCGAGCTGACTCATGAGATACGGCCCGCGCACGTTGGCCCCGAACATGAGGTCGAAGTCGCCGAGCGTGGCGTCGAGAAAATAGGAGCGGTTGATGGCCGAGGCATTGTGCACGAGCACGCGCACCGGCCCCCATTGCGCGGCGACGGCCTCCATCATGCGCCGCACGTCACTTTCGTCGCCGGCGTCGCCCTGCACGACCATCGCCTGGCCGTCGGCTGCTGCAATCTCGGCGGCCACCTGCTCGGCGCCCGCCCGATCTTCGCGGTAGTTGACGACGACGCGCGCGCCGCTGCGGGCGAAGAGCTTCGCTGTCGCTGCGCCGATGCCGCGCGAGGCGCCGGTGATGAGCACGGTGTGATCGGTGAAGTCAAAAGCGTAATTCCCCATAATCAAGCGACCTTCAATTCATTTGCGTAAAGCAGAGCCTGCGGCTGCAAGCCACAGCGACGGCGCTCCCTCCTCCCCCTCTCCCAGCCTTGGGAGAGGGGGCAGGGGGTGAGGGCCTTTCTCGCTTTTCCCACACCTCCTGGGTCTGCCGAGAATCTGCGCCTGCAAGCCGCAGCTACGATGAATCCGACGCCTTCCTCCCCCTCTCCCAGCCTTGGGAGAGGGGGCAGGGGGTGAGGGCCTTTCTCGCTTTCCCCACACCTCCTGGGTCTGCCGAGAATCTGCGGCTGCGAGCCACAGCTACGATGAATCCGACGCATTTGCGCAGACGCTCTCCAACCGCTCCTGCACTTCCTGCAAAAACGCCGCTGCGGCTGCGCCGTCGATGAAGCGATGGTCGAAGGCAAGGCTGAACCACGCCATCGGCCGTTGGGTGAGCTGTCCGTTCACGACCGCGAGCTGGTCGCGCATTCGCCCGACCAGCAGAATGGCGCCCTCCGGCGGGCGCGGCAGCGGAAAGCCGCCGTCGATGCCGTACATGCCCAGGTTGCTGACGGTGAACGTTCCGCCCTCGATGTCGGGGAGCTTCAGCTTGCCGGCGCGAGCGCGCGTCGCCAGGTCGTTGGCGGCGGCCTCCAGCTCGTCGAGCGACTTCTGATCGGCGTCGCGGATCACCGTCACCACCAGGCCGTCGGGCGTGGCTACGGCCATGCCGAGGTTAATTGCCTCGAAGGTGACGACGGCGTTCTCCACCAGTTCGGCGTTGAGCAAAGGATGGTTCGGCAGCGCACGCGCCACGGCCGCCATGATGTAGGTGTTGACCGAGCGGCGCCGATCGCCGGCCGCCGCCCGCGCCGCCTGGACGGCGGAAAGGTCCATTTCCCGCGTCACCTGGCTGAGCGCAGCGCGGCGCACCGATTCCTCCATGCTCTGCACCATCATCCGCCGCACGCGGGTGAGAGGCGTTCGCTGTCTAACGGGAATTCCCCGGTGAATGTCGTTCGTCATATGCGTGTACGCCGTACACTGATAGCGTGGGGATGGAGGGCCGCATGGACGTTGGACGACGCCTCATTCTCCCGCTCTCCTGCACCCTTACCCCTCACTCCGAATGCGCGCCGCTTCTTCTTCGCTCTCTGCGATCAGGGCCAACACCCTGCCCACTTCAACCGTCTCGCCAGCCTGCACCAGAATTCTGGCCAGGATGCCTGACGCCGGCGCAGGAAGCTCGTTGGTGATCTTGTCGGTCTCCACGTCGGCGATGATTTCGTCCGCCGCGACGGCGTCCCCTTCCTGCTTGCGCCACTCGGAGACCGTGCCTTCCTCCATCGTCAATCCCCATTTGGGAAGAATCACTTCGACGGCCATGTTTCTCGGTTCCTTGTTGAATCAGATTTAGGCGTGTTGCGTGTTTCGTGACAATTCACGCAATACGCAACGCGCAATACGCATCACGCAATACGAGCCATGGAACACGCACCACGCAACACGCCCTACTTCATCACGCTGCGAATCCCCGCAATCACCTGCTCCTTGCCGGGTAGGATGATCTTCTCCAACGCCAGCGAGAAAGGGATCGGCGCATCCAGGCCGGCGACGCGCACGACCGGCGCTTTGAGGTCGTAGAAACACTCTTCGCCGATGACGGCGCTCAGTTCCGAGGCCAGCCCGCCGATCTTGGGCGCTTCGTTGACGACGACGGCGCGTCCGGTCTTGCGCACCGACTCCAGCACCGTCTCGGCGTCGTAGGGGCGGATGGTGCGCAGGTCGATCACTTCAGCGCTGACGCCCTCTTGCTCCAGTTCGGCTGCGGCGGCCAGCGCCTCGTGCACCATCTTCATCGTGGCGACGATGGTGACGTCCTTCCCTTCGCGCACGACTGCGGCCTTGCGCAACGGCGTCGTGTAATAGCCTTCCGGCACCTCGCCCTTGATGCGATAGAGCGCCTTGTGCTCCAGAAAAAGGATCGGGTTGTCATTCTCGATCGAGGCCAGCAGCAGGCCCTTGGCGTCGGCGGGCGTCGAAGGGGCGACGATCACAAGGCCCGGCACGTTGAGGAACCATCCTTCGACCGATTGCGAATGATGGGGGCCGCCGCCGAAACCGCCCCCACATGCGGTGCGCACGACAATCGGCGCTTTGAACTGGCCGTCGAACATGTAGTGCATCTTGGCGGCGTTGTTGACCAGCTGGTCATAACACTCGCCGAGAAAGTCGGCGAACATGATCTCGGCCACCGGTCGAAAGCCCATCATCGCCGAGCCGACCGCCGTGCCGATGATGGCGGCCTCGGACAGCGGCGTATCGCGCACGCGCGCCTCGCCGTATTTGGCCCACAGCCCGCGCGTGACGCCAAAGTCGCCGCCCATCTCGCCGATGTCTTCGCCGATCAGATAGACGTTGGGGTCGCGTTCCATCGCAAGGTCCAGCGCCTCGTTGAGCGCCTGGACGAAGGTGCGCGTACGCACAGTAGTTTGCGTCATAGACACCGCCTCATGATTACACTGGCTACCATCCAACATACACATCCGCCGTCGCCTTGGCCGGGTCGGGCGGCGGGCTGGATTTGGCGAACTCGATCCATTCTTCGATCTGCGCCTTCGCCTCCGCCTCGATGCGGTCGAGGTCTGCAGCGCTCAGGCTGCCCCGCTCCAAAATCTTCCGCCGCGCCAGCTTGATCGGGTCGCGCTCCTCTTTCCAGTAGCGCACCTCTTCGGGCGGCCGAAATTCACCGGAGAAGATGCCTTGCCAGCGCCAGGTTTTGAACTCCAGGAAATAGGGGCCTTTGCCGGCGCGGATATGCTCGACCGCCTTTTGCACAGCCTCGTAGGCCGCCTCGATGTCGTTGCCGTCCACCTGCTCGCAAGGAAAGCCGTAGCCGCGCGCCAGATCGACGATGTCCGCCGAGGCGTGCGCCTTGCCGACCGGCGTCGAGATGGCGTAGCCGTTGTTGACGCAGGCGTAGAGCACCGGCAGCTTCCAGATCGCCGCCATGTTCAGGCTCTCGTGGAACTCGCCGCGGCCGACCGTGCCGTCGCCGATGATGCAGCAGGCGACGTTCGGCTGCCCGCGCATCTGAAAGGCCAGGGCCACGCCCAACACCGTCGCCATGTAGGAGCCTTCGACCGCGTTGTCGCCGAAGTTGCCGACCTTCGGGTTGGCGCTGTGCAGGCTGCCCCCTTTGCCGCTGCAAACGCCGGTGGCGCGACCAAAAAGTTCGGCCATGATGCGCTCGCCGTCGCCCTGGTGCTTTTCCTCCGCCAATGCGTTGATGCCGTGGCAGCGATGGTCGGGGAAAAATGCATCGGTGGCCTTGAGATGCGCAGCCAGCGCCGCCTGCGTCGCTTCCTGTCCTACGCCGGTGTGCAACATGCCGGGCACGTTGCCTTTCTTGAATTCGCGCTCCAGGCCGAATTCAAAGGCGCGGATCAGCCACATGTCGCGGTAGAGGTCGACCAGCGTTTCGATGTCTAATGCCATAAGGTGCACTCCCAATTCCGAACGTTCCGAATCTTCTTCTCAGGCCGAGGGAGACTACAGATTTTGCAGCGCGCGCCAGACTTTCTCCGGCGTGAGCGGCAGGTCGCGAATGCGCACGCCGACTGCGTCGTAGACGGCGTTGGCAACCGCCGGCGCGACGCCGTCCATGGGAATCTCGGCCACCGCCTTGGCGCCGTACGGGCCGCTCGGCTCGTAGGTCGGCACGAGGATGGCCTCGATCTCGGGCACTTCGTTGGCCTGGAAGATGCGATAGTCGCCAAAGCGCGTCGTGAGCACGCGGCCCTGCTCGTCATAGGCCATCTCCTCGCTGACGGCGTAGCCCAACGCCTGCACCAACCCGCCTTCGATCTGTCCCTGCGCAGTGCGGGGATTGATGGCCGTGCCGCAGTCCACCGCCATCACCAGCTTGGTCACCGTCACCTGGCCGGTCTGCGTGTCCACCTCGACCTCGGCGTACTGGGCGCCGAAAGGAGGCGGCGAATGCAGCGACATGTGCGAGGCGGTCGCCATGATCTGCTTCTGGTCGGCGACGTGCAGGCTGTTCAGCGCAATGTCGGCGAGCGTCACGCTGCGGCCATCGGGCGCAACGACGCAGCGGTCGCGCAGGTGCAGTCCTTCGGTCGTCTCCAGCTTCAACATCATCTTTGCTCGCTCCAGAATCTGCTCGCGCACCTGTTCGGCCGCTTTTTTGACCGCGCCGCCGGAGATGTACGTCGTCGAGGAGGCGTATGCGCCGGTGTCGAAGGGCGTGAAGTCGGTGTCCGAGGAGTAGATGATGATGTCGTTGAGCGGAACGCCCAGCGTCTCGGCGGCGATCTGCGCCAGCACCGTGTCGGAGCCGGTGCCCAGGTCCGTGCCGCCGACGAGCACGTTGAAGCTGCCGTCGTCGTTCATCTTGACGCTGGCCGCGCCCATGTCCAGGCCGGGGATGGCGGTGCCGTGCATGCAGACGGCCATGCCCAACCCGCGGCGGATGTACGGTCGCTTCGGGTCGACGCGCCAGGCCGGGTCGCCGCGGCGATCCCAGGCGATGGCGGCTGCGCCCTGCGTCACGCACTGCTCCAGCCCGCAGCTCTGTACGATCTGCGGCTGTCGGCCGGCCTCGCCTTCGCCCAAGGCTGCGGTGATCGGGATCGGATCCCCGGAGCGCACGGCGTTCTTAAGGCGGAACTCCACCGGGTCCAGATTCAACGCCTCGGCGATCTCCTCCATCAGGCTTTCGAGCGCAAATTCGCCCTGCGGCGCGCCGTAGCCGCGGAAGGCGCCGGGCGTGGGAATGTTGGTGTAGACGACCTGGGCGTCGAAGCGCAGGTTGTTGCAACGATAGGTCGCCAGCCCGCGCAGCCCGGCCACGCTGCAGACGGTCAGCCCGTGCGTGCCATAGGCGCCCGTGTTGGAGACCGTGTGCATGTCGAGCGCGTGCAACGTCCCATCGCGCATGACGCCGGCGCGGAAGGTGATCACCATCGGGTGGCGAGAGCGCGCGCTGGTGAACTCCTGCGCGCGCGTGTATTCAAAGCGCACCGGACGGCCGGTGGCGATGGTGAGGTGCGCGCAGAGGTCTTCGATCAGCATCTCCTGCTTGCCGCCGAAGCCGCCGCCGATGCGCGGCTTGATCACACGGATGCGCTTGACCGGCAGCCCGATCAACGGCGCGATCATACGGCGCACATGGAAAGGCACCTGCGTGCTCGTGCGGATCACCAACCGCTCGTCCTCGTCCCAGTAGGTGACGACGACATGCGGCTCGATCGACGCCTGCTGCACTTGATGCACGCGATAGGTGCGCTCAAAGACATAGTCGGACTCGGCCAGCGCCTTTTCCACGTCGCCGACCGCTGCATGAATTTTGACGGCGATGTTGTGTTCGGCGTCGGCGATGCCTACGGCGTCCGGCTCATCGTGGATGATCGGCGCGCCGGGCTTCATCGTCTCCAACGGGTCGAAGACCGCCGGCAGCACTTCATACTCGACCTCAATTAGCTTGAGCGCCTCCCGGGCGATCTCCGGCGTTTCGGCGGCGACGACGGCGACGCGATCGCCCACATGGCGCACCTTGCTGTCGAGCGAGACCTGATCCCACGGGTGCGGGTTCGGCCAGCTCTGCCCGCCGGACGCGTAAATAACGCGCGGCACATCCTGATAGGTCAACACGGCGTGAACGCCCGGCAGAGCGCGCGCTTTGGAGGCGTCGATGCGCTTGATGCGGGCGTGGGCGTGCGGGCTGGTGAGCATGGCCGCATGCAACATGCCGGGTAGATCAAAATCATCGGCGAAGGCGGGCTTGCCCTTGACCAGCTTGACGGCGTCCACCTTCACCTCCGGCTTGCCCACCACCTCGGTGGCGCCCTGGAGGTCTACGGTGGGGAAAGTGAAGAGGGCGACTTTGGGCTGGGTGAGCACGTTGTCGCCGGGGCCGGGCAGGTCGGGCTCCGGATTTCGACGCACGGCGTCAAAGAAGCCTTCGAGCGGAACGCCGCCCGCTGCATCGATGGGCGGAACGGCCTCCCCGCGCAAGATGGCGGCCGCGCGCTGCACCGCCTCGACCGGCTTGACGTAGCCGGTGCAGCGACAAAGCACGCCGCCCAGCGCGTCGCGAATCTCCGCTTCGGTGGGCGTAGGCGTCCTGGAGAGCAGCTCTTTAGCGGCCAGCACCATCGCCGGCGTGCAATAGCCGCACTGGATGGCGCCCGTCTCGGCGAACGCCTGCTGGATGGGATGCAATGGCGCGCCGGGGCCGCGGTCGAGCGCCTCCACCGTCTCAAGGGCGTGGCCGTCCGCCTGAGCCGCCAGCATCACGCAGGTCGGCGTCAGTTTGCCGTCGAGCAGCACGGAGCAGGCGCCGCACTCGCCGGTCTCACAGCCATGTTTGACGCTCCACACGCCGTTGCGGCGCAACACGGAAAGCAAGGTTTCGCCCGGCTCGCACGCAAGGGTGCGCGAGACGCCGTTCAACGTCAGATGAATGTTCATGCGCTCCTCCTTTGCGGAATGGCGTTCTCCAGCGCGCGTCGCGTCAACACGCCGGCCATGGCGCGACGGTATTCGGCGCTTCCGCGATAGTCGCCCACCGGCGCAGACTGTGCAACCACAGCCTCGACCAGCGCATCGATCGCTGCGTTCAGGGATGCATCGCTGAGCTTCGTTTCGGCGACGATCGGCTGCGGCGCTGCACCGGCGACCGCTACGCGCGCCTGCCGGGCGTCCACCACGGCGACCGCAGCCACGATCGCCCGATCCATGGGCGTGCGCGCCACACGCGCCAACGCGCCGTGTGGCGCGGCTCCCAGGTCAATGGCGACCTCGACCAGCAATGCGCCAGGGGCCGGGTGATAATTGCGCAGGGGAAGTTGCTCCGCCCCTGCAGCGGATTGAACGGTCGCCGTTGCGTTCAGGGCCAGGAGCGCAAGCAGCAGCTCCGGCGGGCCCTCCGCTGCACCTTCGACAGCCCCGGCCAGCGTCGCCAGGTTGCGCAGCGTGCGCGGGGCGGCCAGCTCGGCGGATTGCTGAAGGATGCCGTCGGCCACCGCAGCGACTGCGGCGTTGTCCACCAGCGTCTGCAGCGGCGTGTTGGCGCCGAGACGCAGCGTCGTCGGCTCGCGGCTGATGTACACCCAGGGCAACGCCTGTAGATCGACGACGGTCGGCGCCGGTGGAAAGACTTCATCCGGCATGCGCGGCTGAGGAATCAACGGCGCCGCTTGCCCGGCGGCCTGGCTCAACAGCGCCAACGCCTGTTCCGGCGTCGGCGGACGTTGATACGCTTGAATGTGTGCAGGCATAGGACCTCCCTTTCTGATAGGTTGGAGAATTGGGGCATCGATGCAGAACAATGCCCGGAAGCGCTGTCGTTGAACACGAGGAGCTCTTCCTCTGTCCACATTGACTTACGGGAAACGTTTGCTCCAACCTATTTTACCTTATAGATGTTGCGCAGTTTGGTGAAACCCTCTCGTAGAATGCAACCTCGCATTCCCCCAAGACCTGCGGCCCATTGCGAACGTGCGGCTGGGAGCCGCACCTACTATCATCATTAAAACGTGCGGCCGGATGCCGCATCTACAAATTGAAGCTTTCTGAAAGGTCGTATTCCACGGCCACGAGGAAACTCGCAACTGTGCAACCCCTGTTTGTCGAAACGTTTACCGGGACGCTATTAAAGTAGCATATTCGAGACCTGCTGTCAAGCGTCGCTTAAAAATTTTAAGTAGGGCTCAAATCCTCTTGACTTCTCAAAGTGCGCATTGTACACTCTGAATATGCCCACGAGAGAACAAATCAACCATTTGGCTCCAGGCAACGGTGAACAGCCCGACTCCTTTGGGAGCCGCATTCGGGCGCGACGCAGGGAGCTGGGATTAAGCCTGGAGGAGCTGGCGCAGCGCACCGGGTTGACCGCCAGCTTTCTGAGCCTGGTCGAGCGCGACATGAGCAATCCCTCGCTGGAGTCGTTGCGCCACATCGCCGAGGCGTTGGGCGTTCCGCCCTTCTATTTTTCGCAGGAGGCCGAGCCGGCGCCGCCGACGCTGCAGAACCCGGTCGTGCGCGCCGATCAGCGCATCAAGATCACCTTCCCTCCAGGCGACGTCACCAGTGAGCTGCTTGTGCCCAACCTGCGCAACCGGCTAGAGGTCTTCATCACGCACGTGAAGCCTTCGGCGGGCAACATTGCGCGGCCGCCTCCACTGGAGACGGAGGAATGCCTTTTCGTGCTCAAGGGGAAGGTGCGCGTGGTGCTCAACGAGCAGGAGTACGTGCTGAGCGAAGGCGACAGCATCTACATTCATGGTCGGCTGCTGCGTGAGATCAGCGCCGTCGAAGAAGAGACGATCTTTCTGTCCGCCATCACCCCGCCAATTTTTTGAAAGAGATCTTTTTCAGGAGGATGGAATGCCTTTTCGCTTCACCGCCGCGCAACCGCCTGCGCCGACGCGACGCCCTATCCGGCGCATTCTGCATGGCGATGCGCGCATCGACGACTATCACTGGCTGCGCAATCGCGAGGACCCGCAGGTGATCGCCTATCTCGAGGCGGAGAACGCCTACGCCGCCGAGGTGATGCGCGACGCCGAGCCGTTGCAAGAGGCTCTCTTTCAGGAAATGCGCGGGCGCATCCAGGAGACCGACAGCACGGCGCCGGTTCAGGACGGCGGCTACTGGTACTATCGACGCACTGTGGCCGGGCTGGACTATCCGATTTACTGTCGTCGCGCCCACAGCCTGGAGGGAGAAGAGGAGATTTTGCTGGACGTCAACGAACTGGCGGCAGGCCATGCGTTCTGCGAAGTCGGCGAATTCGCCGTCAGCCCGGACCACTCCCTGCTCGCCTACGCGCTGGACCGCAAAGGCGACGAAGCGTTCACGATCTTCGTCAAGGATCTGCGCACCGGCGAGCTGTTGCCCGATCGGATCGAAGGCGCCTATTACGGGTTGGAATGGGGCAACGACAATGCCACGATCTTCTACACGACGCTCGACCACGCTCACCGCCCGGACGCGCTCTGGCGCCATCGCCTCGGCAGCGCGCAGGCGAACGACGTCCTGCTCTGGCGCGAGCCGGATGAGCGCTTCTTCGTCAACCTCTATAAGACGCGCAGCAGACGCTTCATCGTCTTACACCTGCACAGCAATATGACGAGCGAGGCGCGCGTGCTCGACGCCGATGCGCCCGATGCTCCGCTGCGCCTGATCGAACCGCGGCGACACGGTCACGAGTACTTTGTCGAACATCGCGGAGATCGCTTCTATGTGCTGAGCAACGATGGCGCTCAAGACTTTCGCGTGCTGACTGCGCCTGTGGAGACGCCCGACATGGCCGCCTGGCGCGAGCTGATTCCCGAGACGCCCGGCGTTTGGATCGAACGCATCGCACTTTTCCAGGATCATCTGGCGCTCTTCGAGTGGGCCAACGGCGGCAAGCGCGTGCGCGTGGTGCAGCTTGCGCCGGTGCAGCCAGAAGTGGTGGACGCCCACGTCGTCGCCTTCGGCGAGGAGAGCTACGCCGTCGATCCTGATGAAAATCCGATCTTTGACACGACCGTGCTGCGCCTGCGCTACTCTTCTCTCAAGACGCCTGAGACCATCTACGCCTATGACATGGCGCAGCGCACCCTGCAGATGCTCAAACAGGAGGAGATCAAAGGCTACGATCCCGATGCATACGAGACGCGGCGCTTGTGGGCGACTGCTCCCGACGGCGAACAGGTCCCGATCTCGCTCGTTCACCGCAAAGGGATTGCCCTGGACGGCGGTCATCCCTGCCTCCTTTACGGCTATGGCGCCTACGGCGCAAGCAGCGAACCTTCTTTCCGCGCCAACCGGCTGAGCCTGCTCGAACGCGGTTTCCTGTTTGCGATCGCCCATGTGCGCGGCGGCAGTGAGAAAGGCCGCGCCTGGTATCTCAACGGCAAGTTGCTGCACAAGAAAAACACCTTCACCGATTTTATCGCCGCCGCCGAAACGCTGATCGCCCAAGGCTACACCTCTCCAGAACGGCTGACGATCCTGGGACGCAGCGCCGGCGGCCTGCTGATGGGCGCCGTTGTGAACATGCGGCCCGACCTCTTCGCCGGCGTCATCGCTGAAGTCCCGTTCGTCGACGTCCTCAACACCATGCTCGACCCTACGCTCCCTTTGACCGTCATCGAGTATGAAGAATGGGGCGATCCGGCCGATCCGGAGTATTATGCATATATGCGCACGTATTCGCCGTATGACAACATCGAACCGAAAGCCTATCCTCCCATTTTGGCGACGGCCGGCCTCAACGATCCGCGGGTTTCATATTGGGAGCCTGCCAAATTTGTGGCGAAATTGCGTTGCATCAAAACCGACGATAACGTTGCGCTGCTGAAGACGAATATGGCGGCGGGGCATGGCGGCGCCTCTGGACGATACGAGGCTCTGCGCGAAACGGCCTTTGAGTACGCGTTCCTGCTCAAAGTCGTCGGGCTGGTCTGATCGCAAAGCGGTGGACAGGCGCGTATGCGTATTGCGATTGATCTGTTTTTTCTTGTTATCTTGCTGCTCGCCAACGGTTTCCTTGCGATGGCCGAAATGTCGATCGTCTCCTCTCGCCCTTCGCGCTTGCAGGCGATGGCCGCCGCCGGCAAGCCGGGCGCCGCCACCGCGCTGAAGCTGCTCCAAAATCCAGGGGACTTTCTCTCCACCGTGCAGATCGGCATCACGCTGATCGGCATCTTCGCAGGCGCCTTCGGCGGCGCCACGCTCGCCACACCGCTCGCCGATCAGTTGCGACGAGTTGGATTCCTGGCGCCTTATGCAACGCAGATCGCCATCTTCGCCGTCGTGCTCGCCACCACCTATCTGGCGCTGGTGGTGGCGGAGCTGACCCCGAAACGCCTTGCCCTCAGCAGGCCGGAGACGATCGCCTGCCTGGTTGCGCCGGTGTTAGACAGTCTCTCCAGGCCGGCGCGGCCGCTGGTCTCGCTGCTCGACCACTCCAGCGGCGCGCTCTCGCGTCTGTTCGGCGTGCGCAGCGACAACGCCCCCGCCGTCACCGACGATGAAGTGCGCGTTCTTTTGCGACAAGGGGCGCAGCTAGGCGTCTTTAAGCCGATCGAAGAGGAGATCGTCGCCCAGCTCTTTCGTCTGAGCGATCGGCGCGCCAGCGCCATCATGACCCCGCGCACCGAAATCGTCTGGATCGACGTCAACCAAAGCCCAGAGGAAATTCGCAACCTCATCGTCTCCTCACCCCATTCGCGCTTCCCGCTGGCGGAGGACTCGCTGGACCACGTGATCGGCGTTGTGTACGCGCGCGATCTGCTCGTGCAACGTCTGACCGCCGAAAGCATCGACTTGCGCAGCCTGGCGAAACCCGCCCTCTTCGTGCCGGAAAACATGTCGGCGCTCGATTTGGTCGAACAAATGCGCAAAAAACGCACGCCCGTCGCCCTCATCATCAACGAGTACGGCGGCGTGGAAGGGTTGGTGACCATCACGGACGTCGTCGAGGCGATCCTGGGCGCCATCGAGGAAGCCAGAATGGACGAAGAGCCGGACATCGTGCTGCGCGAGGACGGTTCCTGGCTCGTCAACGGCCTGTGGTCGGTCGACGCCTTTCAAGAGCATTTTGGCCTGTCCCATCTGCCGCTGCGCGAGGAGCTGGACTATCAGACGGTCGGTGGCATGGTGATGGCGCTCCTGGGCGAGATTCCCACGATCGGAAGCCAGGTGCAAATCGACGGCTATCGCATCGAAGTAGTCGATATGGATGGCCGCCGCGTCGATAAAGTGTTGGTGAAGAGGATGCGCGAGGAGGAATAAGGAGAGAAGAGGCGATGGTTGCACTGAAACAAGCCATCCTTGAAGCGGAGCAGCGCATCCGCCCTTACGTGCGGCGGACCCCGCTTGATGAATCGATTGCACTCAGCGAGATGGGCGGCGATCGGGTTTTTCTCAAGCTGGAGAATCTGCAATACACCGGCTCTTTCAAACTGCGCGGGGCGACCAACAAGCTGCTGAGCCTTTCGCCGGAAACGTTGGCGCGCGGCGTAGTGGCCGCCTCCTCCGGCAACCATGGCGCAGCCGTCGCCTATGCGCTGCGGCGATTGGGGGTGAAAGGCGTCGTCTTCGTCCCGGAGTGCGCCGCAGCGACGAAAGTCGAAGCCATTCAACGCTACGGCGCGGAGGTGCGGCGCTGGGGCATGGACAGCGTCGAAGCCGAGCAACAAGCCCGCGCCTTCGCCGCCCAAAGCGGACGAGCCTATATTTCACCGTACAATGACTGGGAGATCGTGGCGGGCCAGGGCACGATCGGGCTTGAAGTGCTCGAGGAGCTTCCCGACGTGGAGACCCTCTACGTCACCGTGGGCGGCGGCGGGTTGATCGGCGGGATCGCAGGTTACATCAAAGCCCTGGACGCAGGAAGATCGGTGCGCATCGTCGGCTGTCTGCCCGCCCATTCGCCGGTGATGTACGAATCGGTGCGCGCCGGCCGCATCGTGCAGATGGAGTCGCTGCCGACTTTGTCGGACGGCAGCGCCGGCGGCATTGAGGAAGACGCCATCACCTTCGCGCTCTGCCAGCGGCTGGTCGACGACTGGATGCTGGTGACGGAGGCTGAAATCGCAGACGCCGTGCGCCTGATCGCCAGAACGCATCATCTGATGGTCGAAGGCGCAGCCGGCGTCGCCGTCGCCGCCTACCTGAAAGATGCGCAGCGCGGGCGTGGACGGAACGTCGCCATCGTGCTCTGCGGCGCCAACATCGACCTCGACGTCCTGAAAACGATCTTATGAGCGAACGTCCTTGCGGACACTCCGGCGATTCTCGTAGCTGCGGCTCTCAGCCGCAGTTTACAGCCATGCCACGCCCGAGACGATGATCTACGTAAGCGCCTTTTACGACGCCGGTGCGGCCCCCAGCCGCACATTCTTAACAGGTCACAGGGTTTGGACGCCCACAAATTTTAGAAGAATTTATGAATTTTCATGGAGTTTCCCGATGTTGCCGGAAGAAGTGCTGGCACGGCGCAACAACCTGCCGCTCAAACCCGCTGCGGTGACGCTCGTCGGCCGCTTCGTGCGGCTGGAGCCGCTTTCCCGATCGCATGCGCCTGCCCTTCACCGCCATTCCGACGGCTCACCCATCGAGATGGCGGGGCGAAGCTTCCCCGCCTATGACCCGGACGAGCTGATCTGGCGCTATCTGTTCGTCGGCCCGTTTGCGGACTTCGCCGGCTTCGAGCGCTACATCGACGAGTTGATCTGCGGCGCCGACCGCCTGGCGCTCTGCGTGATCGACCAGGCGAGCGACCAGCCCGTCGGCGTCGTCAACCTGATGAGCAACGCGCCCATGCATTTGCGCATCGAGCTGGGCGGCATCTGGTTCAGCCCGGTCGTGCAACGCACGCAGGCGAACCTGGAGAGCGCCTACCTGATGCTCGGCCATTGCTTTGCGCTCGGCTATCGTCGCGTCGAATGGAAGTGCGACAGCCGCAACGAACGCTCGCGGCGGGCGGCGCTGCGCATCGGCTTCACCTTCGAGGGCGTCCAGGAGCAGCACATGATCATCAAAGGGCGGAGCCGAGACACCGCCTGGTTCCGCATGTTAGACTATGAGTGGCCCACCGTTAAAGCGCGATTGGAGGCGATGTTGTATGGGCGATGCTGAACACATTTCATCTGTGGAAAAACTTTGCGGCTACGAGCCGGCCGATCGGGAGCACTACGAGCGCATTCTCAGCTGCTATCAGTCCGGCCAGGCGCCGTGGGATCACGCCGATCCGCCGCCGGAGGTGCTCGTCTATGCGCCGACTTTGCCGGTCGGTCGCGCCCTCGACCTGGGATGCGGCTTTGGCCGCGGGGCGCTGTTTCTGGCGAGGCTCGGCTGGGAAGTGGACGCCATTGACTTCATCCCTCTGGCCATCGAGGAGGCGCAGCGACGCGCGCAGCAGGCCGGCCTCGCCAAGAAGATCCATTTTCACCTGGCGCCGGTCGAGCAGCTCGACTTTCTCGAAGGCCCCTACGATTTCGCGCTCGACGTCGGCTGTGCGCATGCCTTCACGCCGCCGCAGCTGCGCCGTTATCATGCAGGGTTGGTGCGCCTGCTGCGCCCCGGCGCCGTCTTCCTCTGGTTCGCCCATCTCAACGAGGAGGACGCAACGCCGGAGCGCCGGCGCTGGCTCGACGAAGCGCAGATGCGCGCGATTTTCGCTGCAGGCTTCACCCTGGAGCGGGTCGAATATGGCCAGACGCAGGTGGGCGACCAGCCGCCCTGGCGCTCGGCCTGGTTCTGGCTTCGCCGCGTCGAAAACGACGAATCCCACACCGGCGACGCATGACGGATTTTCTCTCCATCACCGAGACGCCGGGCGCTTTGCTCAACCGTGAACAGCTCGGCCGCATGGCGCTGCGCTATAGCCTGGCGGCCGAGCTGGCGGGTGGCCGTCGCGTGCTGGAGGTGGCGTGCGGCGCCGGCGTCGGTCTGGGGCTGCTGCGCGGCGTCGCCCGTTCGCTGGCGGCGTGCGACTATTCGACGGCGGCGCTGGCGCTGGCGCAACAGTCGACGGGAGCGCAGGTTCTCCTGGCCGCCGCCGACGCCCAGCATCTACCATATGCAGCGGGCGCTTTCGACCTGATCGTTTCCTTCGAGGCCATCTACTACCTGCCGCAGCCCGCCGCGTTCCTGAGCGAATGTCATCGCCTGTTGGCGACGGGAGGCCGGCTGCTGCTCTCCACCAGCAATCCGGAATGGCCTTTTTTTGCGCCAGGCGCGCTCAGCGTCCACTATCCGACGGCGCCGGAGCTGGCGCGCCTGTTGCAGGAGGCCGGGTTTCAAAGCGTGGCGTTGTACGGCTCATTGCCGGTCGATCGCATGCTCTCGCCATGGGGCGCAGCGCGGGCGCGCGTGCGCCGTCTGCTGCTCGGCGTCGGCGTCTTCCGCAGCGACAACCTGTTGACGCGGGCGCTGAAACGCCTCGGCTACGGGACGCTCACCCCGCTGCCGCCCTTGTTGCCCGCTTCGATGCGCCTGGCCGACCCTTTCCACGAATTGACTCCGCTTCAGGCCGACCAACCTGACCGACGTCACCAGGTGCTGTTCGCCCTTGCAGAAAAGTGAGCGGCGCTTCCTACGCAAGCGGGCTCGGCGCAACCGTGCTGTCGAGCAACACCTCTCGCTCGAAGGCGCGTCGCATCAGATCGAGAGCATTGCGTTGCGTGTCCCAGATTTCCACCGCCGGGTACTCGTCCGCAATCAACGTCAGCCGCAGGGTCGAGGCGCTCCAGCTCACGACGACGTCATCGACGGCGGAGGAGCGCCCTCGCTCCAGGTACTCGGCCAGGCGCAGGATTGCGGCCAGGCGCAACAGGAGCAGGTCGTCGCCGGGCAGCATGAGAGGAGCGCACTCTCCCAGGTCCGGCGTTCCCCTGCGATGATAGCGGGTCAACAGCCCGATCAACGCAATTTCACGCGGGGTGAAGCCGGGCAAACCGTTGGTGACGATCAGGGTCTGGGAGTGCACGTCGTGGTTTTCATACGCGATGATGGCGCCGATGTCGTGCAGCAGGGCGGCGGCGTCCAACAGCTCGCGTTCGGGTGCGCCGTAGCCATGCAGCGGCGTCAGCTGCTCGAAGACGCGGCCGGCGAGAAAGCGCACATGGTTGGCGTGCTTCTTTTGATAGTGATAGATGCGCGCCAGGTTGAGCACGCCGAAGCTGCGGATGTCGGCGATGATCGGTTCATCCCAGTGCCGCCAGAAGTGCTCGAAGAAGAGCCCCTCGCGCAGGCCGTTGACCGAGACCGTCAGTGCGCGCACCCCCATCACTTGCATGATAGCGCGCGCCACCAGCGCGCCGGGCAGAATAATGTCGGCGCGGTCGCTGCGCAGGCCGGGCAGCTTGATGCGTTTTGCCAGAGGAAGGGTGCGCAGTTGTTCGATCAGCTGCTCGAGCGCCGTCAGAGAAAGTGTGTAGCCGTGCAGCGTGGTCAGCGGATAGCCGCAGCGCCGCGCGTCCATGCGCGCCAGGTTGCGAATGGCGCCGCCGAGCGCCACCAGCTCGCCGGGAAGCTCATGCAACCATTTCACTTCGTGGAGTGTGCGCTGAATCTCTCGCTCCAGCGCTTTCAGCTCGCCGTCACCGATCGGATCGCTGCGCACGAAGCGTTCGGTCAAGGCCAGACAGCCAAGCGGCCCGGACCACCCTTGCACATAGCGGCGATCCGCCACCTGGCTGATCTGCACGCTGCCGCCGCCGATGTCGACTACGGCGCCGTTGCGCAGCGCCACATCGTTGAGCGCGCCGATCGCTCCGTAATAGGCTTCACGCTCGCCGTCGAGGATGCGCAGGTCGAGACCCAGTTCCTGCCGGACGCGTTCGACGAAGGCGCGGCCATTGGCGGCGTCGCGCACGGCGCTGGTGGCGGTGGCGATGATTTCATCGACGTAGGTGCTGTCGCAAAAGCGCTTGAAAAGGCGCAGCGTCACGAAGGCGCGATTCATCGCCTCTTCGCTCAACCCCTGCGCGTCCATCCCCTGGCGCAGCCGCACCACCTCGCGAATTTCATCTTCAAGCCGGTAGCGATAGCCGGGCACGGCGTTCATGACAATCAGCCGCGCCGTGTTGGAGCCCAGATCGATGACGGCGATTCGTTGCGAGTCCGGCATAGCTCTCCCCTTTCCATGGCGCCGGTTGGAGACGAAACTCAGATTTTTGTTTTTTCGGGATCGAAATAAACGGTGTAAATTCAACGATGCCAGGCATAGGCGTATTCGATGGGATGCAAGCCTTCCCTCCGAACAAAAAGCGCAGAGCAAAAGACGATCAATAAGCGGACAACGCCGCCGTCTTTTTCAAGTACAATAAGAGAGATGGCTGAAACAATCGCTATTCTACTCCCTCCAAAAACTCGCCCTAGAGACGCTGGGAACACGGGAGCTCTTTATAAGCGTCTGCGCATCCTGCGTCTCGGCGGTGAAACAGCCTTTCAGCTTTGGAATGCCCATGGACGCCATACGGGATGAACCTAGCACGACCTTCCTCATTCATCGTTGCCTGCAGGGCGAAATGGACGCCTGGTCGCTGCTTGTGGAGCGCTACGCCAGACTGGTGCGCTCTGTGCCGGTGCGTTATGGGCTGACGGCCGACGAAGTCGATGACGTCGCCCAGGAAGTGTTTCTGGCGCTGGCGCAAAGCCTGCACGAGATCGAAGACCCGGAGCGGCTCTCCGGCTGGCTGGCGACCACCACGCGTCGTTTCACCTGGCGCGCACTCCAACGCCGACGCCGCGAACAGCCCATCGAGCATCCTGACGACGCAGACCCGCCCGCCTCGACCGATCCGAGCTCCGTCTCTAGTTTCGCGCTAGAGGAGCTGCTGAGCGGCTGGTCTCGCCAGGAGGCGCTGGCGCAGGCGCTTCGCCATCTGCCGACGCGTTGTCAGGAACTCCTTCATTTGCTCTTCCTGGATGAACGCCAACCCGACTATGACGAGATCAGCAAGCGTCTGGATATTCCCAAAGGCAGCATCGGCCCAACGCGCAACCGCTGCCTGCAACGTCTGCGCACTCTTCTGGAAGGGATAGGGATCACCCATCCTTTCTGAAATTCCAAGACGTCTCGCTTAGAGGCTATCGCTTTGCACACTTTGTGTCAAAAATTTCATGTATCATACGAATTGCCTACGAACACTAAATAGATGGAAGGCGATTGAATGGACATTTCGCCAACCCGCAAACAGACCCAGGATGCATCGACGCAAAAAAGGAAGCAAAAGGACGCGTGCACATGAGTGAACATATTGCCCTAGACGATCTGTACGCCCTGGCGTTCGATGACGCAACATCTCCTGAGGCAGTTCAACATCTAGCCGCCTGTGCACACTGTCGGCAAGAGCTGGCGACCTTGCGGGGTCTGGCGAGCGAGCTAGAAATCGCCCGGCGCAGCGCGCCCGATTCAGCGGCCCTCGACGCCTATCGGGCGCTGTTCAAACAGGTGCGGGTGCAACCATCCCCGCTGCAGCGCGTCCTCGAGCGAATCCGCGCAGCGCTGACCTGGGACAGTCGCCTCCAGCCAACGCTTCAGGGCGTGCGCGGATTTGAGCAAAACAGCTATCGTCAAGTCTATTGGGCCGGAGACATCGAGATCGAACTGATGGTGGAGCGCACAGGCCGGCTGCGCCGCGTGGAAGGCGAAGTGCTCAGCGAGCCGATGGAATCCAGCCCGACGTTGCTCGAGTTGATCGACCCCGGCGGCGCCGTCCTCCATGCGGTGGAATTTGAAAATCGCTTCCATTTGGAGCGGGTCGCGCCCGGCCCCTATCGGGCAGTCATCACGCGCCCCGATGGCGCCATCGTCGAGATCGATCCGCTGGAGATTGCGTAGATGGCGCTGTCGCTTGACGAGGCCCTTGCGCTGGCCGGGCTTCCCAGTGCGGAAGCGCTGGCGCAACTACAGAATGCCGGTCGCCTCCAGGCGGAGGCAGTCGGCCAACTTGCCCGTCACTGCCTGGAAATCGCAGCGGACGACCCTCCAAACGCCTTGCGTCTCCTGGAGCTGGCGCAGGCGGTGCATCGAGAGACGGGCGCTGTTGACGCTGTGACGCCGTGGCTTCACTATGCGCAGGCGAGACTCAACGTCCTGGCCGGCGATCTCGACGCCGCCGAGACGAATCTGCTGGCCGCGCGCGAAGCGTGGGAGACGTCAGGCGAATCTTTCCTGCAAGCGCGCAGCAGCCTCGGCCTGACGCAGGTGCTGACCATGCAGGGGCGCTTCGCCGACGCAGAAACGGCAATTCTGACGGCCATCCAGACGCTGGACGCCCTGGCGACGGACGAAACCGAGGGACGTCTGGTGCGCTTCGCCGCCCGTCAAAATCTGGCCACGGTGCTTTCCTATCAGGAGCGCCACCGCGAGGCGCTGGAGGTGCTGCACGCCCTCCGAGCTGAAGTGGAGTCCGCGCTGGCCGCGAGCGCCGACGCCGATCTTCGGCTTCATCTAACGGCGTTGCTCGGTGAAACCGGCGTCGATCTCGCTCTCTGCTACGGCTATCTCGACCGCCCCCAGGAGGCAATCGCCGTGCTGCAGAGCGCCATCGAACAATTGACGGCGGCGGGCGCCTCCATCGAGCGCGGGCGCGCATACACCAATTTGGGGCACCTTTACACGCGCACCGGGCAGTGGGCCAGTGCGCTGGCTGCGTTCGAGGCTGCCCTGGGCGACCTGGTCGGAGACGCGGAGCCCGATCAACAGCCAGAACGCTGGCGGCTCGCCGACGTCCTCTTTCTAGAGCAGGGGCTCGCCCATCTCTCACTCAACCTGCTGCCTGAAGCCGCCGCCGATCTGGCGCGCGCCGCTGCACTGTTTGAGCAAACCGGCAAACGGTATGAGCTGGCGCAGGCGCATTATTACCGGGGATTGCTGGCGCTGCGCGAGGAGGCGCTCGATGCGGCGCGTGCTGCGCTCTCTGCGGCGGCGGAGATTTTCGACAGCCTCGCCAATCGCTACTGGCTCAACCGCGTGCGCATTGCGCAGGCGCATGCCGCGCTGCTGGAAGGCTTGGAAGCAGACGCAGCGGCGACGCTCGACGCACTGGTGCGAGAGGCAAGCCTCCCTGACCAGGCGCGGGCGCTGACATGGGACGTGCTTGCGCGCTGTGAAGCGGCGCTGTTGTCCTGTCGCCTCGCCCTGCGTCGCAACGAGGTCGATGCGGCAAACGAGCAACTTTCTCTGGCCGAACGATGGCTGGCGGAGGCCGCGGCGCCCGCCGAGCCGGCGCTCCTCTACCCGCACCTTGCGCTGCAAATTCTGCACGCGCGCGGCCTGCTGGCGCGCCGCGGAGGCGATCTTGTTGCTGCGCGTCGCTTCTTTCAGCAGGCGGTGGAAATGGTGGAGCGGCAGCGCGCCCTGCTGCCCCTTGAGGAATTTCGCACAGCCTTTCTCGACGACAAGGCGACCCTCTACGCCGATCTGACGCTCGCCCTGCTCGATGAGCCGGCGCCAACGGAGCAGGCGCTGGCGGATGCGTTCGCCGTCATTGAACGCGCCCGTGCACGCGTGCTCCTGGAGCGCCTCTTGAGCGCTGTTGAAGCCCACGCAGCGGGCCAGCAGGAAATGGCCGCCGCCGAACGTAGCGCCGCCCTTCGTCAACAGCTCACCTGGCTCTACAATCAACTCCTGAGCGACAATCCCGATAGCCGCGGCGCCGGCCAACGCCTCTCCGAAACCATTCGCCAACACGAAGCAACGTTAGCGCAAATCGAGCGACGTCTTGCCGCCGAATTGGTCGAGGTTGAACCCGAACCGTTGAGCGCGCTGCAGGCGGCGCTCGAGCCGTGCGAGCAGGCGCTCATCTACTACAAAGCCGGCGATGAGTGGATGGCCTTTGTCGTCGACCGCAGATCGGCGCAGATCGTGCGTCGCCTGTGCAGACACGCCTCCCTTGACGCAGCTCTGGCGGACCTTCGCTTCCAATTGGGTCGCATTGAGATCGGCGCCGATTACCTGACGCGCCATCACGAACGCTTGCTGCGCGGAGCAGGGACGGCCCTTCAGCGCGTTTATGCGCTGCTCGTTGCGCCGCTCGTCCATCTGCTGGAGGCCGAACGTCTGCTGATCATTCCATACGGAGACCTGCACCTGACGCCCTTTCATGCGCTTTGGGACGGCAAGCGCTATCTTTTGGAGCGCTTTGAAGTGTCCTATGCACCGAGCGCCAGCGTCGAAGTGCAGCGTCGGCGGCGCAACGAAAGCAATGGCTTCCATTCGCTCGCCGGCTTTGCGCTGCGCGAGCCGTCGATCCCGCAGACCGAGAACGAAGTGCAATCGGCCGCTCGTTATTTCGAGGAAGCCCGCGTGTTCATCGATGCTGAGGCCACGTTAAGCCAACTTCAAGACGCCGCCGCCTGCGATGTATTGCATTTTGCCACGCATGGGCTGTTTCGCCCCGACAACCCTTTCTTTTCGGCGCTGAAACTGGCGGACGGTTGGCTCGATGTTCGCACGATTTACCGGTTGCCGCTGCGGGCGAGGCTGGTGGTCTTGAGCGCCTGCCAGAGCGGCGCCGTACGCGTGCAGGGGGCGGATGAGGCGATCGGCCTCGTACGCGGTTTTCTCGGCGCCGGCGTCTCCAACTTGATCGTGAGCCTGTGGAATGTGCACGACGCCAGCGCAGTGGAGCTGATGACAGACTTCTATCGCTGCCTGACCGTGCAGCGCATGAGACCTTCCGCCGCCCTGCGCTCGGCGCAACAAAAAGCTATCGCAGCGCATCGCCACCCATATTACTGGGCGCCTTATGCGGCCATCGGCTGAACCGGAGGCCGGTGCGCTCGCTACGTCGAAAGGAGCTTCCAATGCAAACGACGCTTGATGAGAAGCCTACAGTTGCTCGAACTGCCTGGTCTACGAAAACGTCCCCTCTTTTTCGAGCCACGATAGCAGCCGGAGCGGCGCTGACTATGGTGATCCTTTTGCTTGCCGGTGTGCAGGGGGCGGCGCAGCAGAGCGTACAAGACGCCATGCATCCGGCGCCTTCTCCCATAGAGACGGCGCAGCGGAAAGCCGCCCACGGCGAAGAAGAACGGGAAATTTACGGTCAACTGGCGCAGACGGTCACTTCATTTGTCGGCGAATGGCCGGTCACCCTGGACGGCCAAACTCAGATTACGGTTGTGTTGACGCCCAAAACCGACGTCAGAAAATTCAAGAGGCGCCTTCCGCAGCCGGGAACCTGGCTCAGGGCGAAAGGCGTCATGTCGCCGGACGGTCGCCTGGACGCAAAAATCGTTCGCCCTGATGACTCAGAGCCGAATCAGGTTGTCGTGCGTCTGAAGCCCTCTGCAGATTCCTTTGCAACGGCGCAGGCGTTGGCGTCCGAATATGAAATGTCCGTGCGCGCCATCTTGCCGTCGGCGGATATTTATCTGTTCACCACTCGGGAAGATGAAGAAGATGCGCAAGAGCGCTTGCTTAACGACGATCGCGTCCTATGGGCGGAGCTCAACCGCGTCAGTCGCGTGCCGACAGGTTTTCCCTATCGCACCTGGAAATGGGGTTCGCAGGAAGACAGCAACTATGTGAATCAGCGAGCGTTTGAGCAGGTGAATCTTACGCCGGTCGTCGGCGTCGTCAACGGCGACGGCGTCACGGTGGCCGTCCTGGACACCGGCGTGGACCTCGAGCATCCGGCCCTTGTCGACGCCTTGCACATTGTCGCCAGCAGCGACATGATCTCCGACACAGACAGGCCGGACGACATCGGGCCGGGAACGGCATGGGGGCACGGCACTCATATCGCCGGCGTCATTCACGCCATTGCGCCCGCAGCTCGCATCATGCCGCTACGCGTGCTCGACGCGCAGGGACGCGGCAACACCTTTGTCCTCGCCTATGCCATCGAATACGCCATCCAGCAAGGGGCCGATGTCATCAACCTCAGCCTGGGGGCCGACTGCGACTCCCGCACCCTCGCCGAAACCATCGCCGCCGCAGTGGCGCAGGGCGTCGTCATCGTAGCTGCAGCCGGCAACGACGCAAGCGTCGTGCCATCCTGCCCTGCCTCCTTGCCTTGGGTGATGGCGGTGGCCGCCGTGGATGAGCAACGGGTGCGAACGTCCTGGTCAAATTACGGCCCGTGGATTGCGCTGGCGGCGCCCGGCGAGGGCATCACTTCGACCTTTCCGCTCGGCTATGCCGCAGAAATCGATGCATCGCCGGGATACGCCTCCTGGAGCGGCACCTCGATGGCCGCCCCCTTCGTCGCCGGCGCCGCCGCGCTGGTGATCGAGCAACGCAACGCCGGCAGGATTCAAGCTTCTGTCGCAGAGCAGCTGATCACGCATGGCGCCGACATCAGCGCACTGAATCCGCTGCCATACACTGTAGGCCGCCATCTTGACATCGCCGCGGCGTTGGCGCTCGACGAGCCGCAGGAGCCGCCGACCGCAAGTTACGCTCTCTTCCTACCTTCCGTGCAGCGCTAAGGCGCTCCCACCGCCGTGGCCGAGGGAGTCGGCGTGAACGGTGGAGCGCCCATAAACGCTGGCTCCGGCGCAGAAGACCCGACCGCCTCCGGCGTGTCAGCGGGCGCGCCTTCGGACGGGATACGGTTCGTCTCCATCGGCGTCGGCGTATCAATAGGCGTTGGTTTATCAATAGGTGTTGGTGTATCAATAGGCGTCGGCGTCGCCGTCGGCGAGGGCGTCTGCACCTCCGTCGCTGCCGATGCAACCGGCGTCGGCGTGACCCTCGGCGATGACGGCGCTTCTGGCGTTGCAGAGCCGGCATCAGGAGGCGTCGGCGTCGCCGTAGGCGACGGGGCCCCTGTCGCCAGGGGCGACGGAGCCGCCGTTGGCGTAGGCGTCTCAACCGCCGTCACCGGTGGAGGCGGGCCTCCCGTTTCAACTTGCAGCGAGCTTGCGGGTTCAAGCTGAAGCGGCTGGCCTGCATCGCCTGCAATCAGGATCAAAGGCAATCTTACGCTAAATCTATTTTGCCTTTCTTCAGCCGCTCCCGCATGCGACGCATCGGCGCCTGCGCTCGCAGGAGCGGACATATCAGGCGTCGGCGTCTCCTCAGGCATGGCCTCGACCTGCGGCTGCGGCTCCCCATATGTCACCAACGGGAGATACAGCAGCGCATCCGGGCCTAGACGCCCGATCAGCGCCTGATTCATCCATCCGCCGCCATCCACGGTGAGCGTCTCCAGCCAGTACCAATACGTGACGCCCGGCTCCACGCCTCGATCGATATAGGTGTAGATGTTGCCCACCCCGCTGGCGGGAATGCCTTGCGGCGTCAGCAGGGTCGCCTGATTCACATCGGGCGTCACCCCTCTCCACAGCCGGAAGCCCCACACCCTAAACTCGCTGAGCGTCTTCCAGCGCAGGATGAAGGCGTCTTCACTTTCCTCCAGCGTATAGGTCTCCAGTAGAATCGCGGTCGGGATAGGGTTGGCCGGTATCTCAAGCTCGGATTCCGGCCTGCCCAAGCCTCCCAGGTCAGAGCCAGGCGCATCGACCACGATGCGATTGCGCACCCGCTCCTCGCTCAACGCGCTGATGAAGAAGTAGATGTCCACAGCGAGCGAGCGTTGCGCCGGCAAGGGGCCGGCGTTGCAGACCAGGGTGACCTCGTCCGTGTGGACGCAGCCGTTGACTGCATTCGACGAGAGATAGACGAACCGATAGGGCAGGTGATCGGTGATTATCACCACTGGCGCATCGGATGGCCCGTAGTTGGTGACGAGCACCGTGTAGGAGATCGCCGTGCCGACGACAGCGGTCTGCACGCGCGTCATCTTCAACGCCGCCAGGTTGACCACCGGGCCGACGGTCACGCTGTCGCTGCTCTCGTTGTTCGCCGGGTTGGGATCGGGCGTGTTGGTGAAAGCCACGGCCGTGTTCGTCAGCACGGTTCCCGGCGGGAAGGTTGGGCTGATGATGCGCACCGCCGCCGTGATCACGACCGGCTCCCCAACCGGGATGTTGCCCACCTGGCAGATGGCGCTGACGCAGGCGCCCTGCGACGCGCTCAGCGACAGCAGCTCTACGCCGGCCGGGAGCAGCTCCTTCACATCGACCCGGTCGGAGAGCGACGGGCCAAGGTTGTTGACGGTGATGGTGTAGTGGACGACATCGTCGCCGTAGACGATCTCGCGATCCGCCGTCTTGATCACCTCCAGATCGGCGGCGCCGTAGCTTTGCGTCGTGGCTGTGGCCTGGTTGTTGCTCAGGTTCAGGTCGGGCGTCGTGCTGCTGACATGCGCCGTATTGAAGATGATGAGCGCCGGCGGCGCCTGTGGATCGACCTGAACCACCAGCTCGACGACGACGCTTCCTCCCGCCGCCAGCGAGCCGAGTTGCCAGATCGGGTTGTCCATAGAACCGGCCGTCGGCGACGGCGTCGCAGCAAGATAGCGAACGCCTTGCGGCATCGGGTCGACGAGCGTCACATCCTGAGCGGTGGCCGGCCCGGCGTTCTCCACCGTCAAAGTGTAGGTGATGATCTCGCCGGCGGTGGCGTACAGCGCGCCGCTCTTGCGCACCGCCACGTCGGCGAACCGAGCGCTGACCGTCACGCTTGCATCATCCAGGTTGTTGTCCGGCGCAGGATCGACCAGCTCAGACTGTACATAGGCGGTGTTGGTGAGAACTACGCCATCGACGAGATCGACTGCGGCTCGGGCGACAATCGTGACTGCAGCCGAACCCTCAATCGCCGGGTTGCCATCCGCATCGGCGACAAAGTCCAGCCCGCCAAGCAAGCAGGTGACGCCGGCGTTGCAGAAGCCCTGGCTCGTCTGGACGCGCACCGGCGTCAAGCCGCCAGGCAGCAGGTCGAGCAGTTGCGCGTTGCGCACCGGCGACGGCCCGTGATTGATGATGCGCAGCGTGAAGGTCACCTCGCCGCCGCCGGAGACGGACGTCGCATCGGCTATCTTAATCACCTCCAGGTCCGCCTGAGGACCGCCGCTGCGCAGCACGCGCGTCGTCTCATCGGCGAAGAGCGTCGAGTGGGTGAGCGGCGTTGCGCTTGTCATCGTCGCCGTGTTGCGCAGCAGGAAGCCGTTCGGCGCCGTCGCATTGACCTTCACGACGACCAGGAAGAGCATTCGCGCCCCGACGGCGAGGTCGCCGACCGTGCAGACGACCGTTCCAGGCGTCGCTTCGGAGCAAGGGCCGGTCGTGCTGTGGTAGGTCACATGCGGCGGCAACGCGTCGGTGACGATGACGTTGCGCGCCAGGCTGGGGCCGGTGTTGGTGACGACCACCGCGTAGACGAGCAAGCCATCCGGCTCGACCGGGTCGGTCAAATCGTACTTATCAAGGCCGATCTGCGCCAGCGTCACCACCGGCGCAGCGTGATGCGCCTGATTGTTGCTCTCGTTCGGGTCGGGCGTCAGGTTCTCGACGAAGATGGTGGCTGTGTTCGTCAGCGTCGCTCCGTCGGGCAGCGACGGGTCCACCAGGCCAACGACCGTCATGGTGATGACCTCGCCCACTGTGAGAGGTCGCTGCACCTGGCAGATGGCGTCAACGCAGGCGGTGAGGCCTCCGCCTGCAACTTCCAGCGTCGCCGACTGCAGCGCAACGCCCGCGGGCAGGACGTCTTTGAGATCGCGGACGCTCGCAGCGGATGGGCCGCGATTTTCTGCTGTGATGACATAGGTCGCCAGGGCGCCGGCGAGCAGCGCATCCGGACCTGTCTTGTAAACGACCAGATCGGCCTGAGCGATGACGCTGACGTCGGTGGTGGCGAAGTTATCCGTCAAATTGTTATCCGGCGTCTGCGAGGAAATTTCACCGACAAATTCCAGGCTGCTGCCAGGCTGGACGCCGGGCTCGAAGCGCACTTGCACCCACAGCGGAACGCTGACGCCGGGAGACAGAATCTCTGTCGTGGTCAGCGTGACCGTGTTGTCGGCGTTCGGCGCGGCGTACCAGTTCGGCGGCAGCGCAGCGTCTTGATACGCAGCGCCCGCCGGCAAAGTCAAGGTCACGATCGTTCCCACCGCCGACGAGGGGCCGAGATTGACCACTTGCGCCTGGACTGTGGTGGTCAGGCCGGCGATGGCCGTCGGCGCACTGTTGAGCAACAGATTCAGATTGGCCAATGCACTGACCGTCGTCGTGATCGTCGCCTGCGAAAGCTCGAGATTCGTGAGCGGCGTCGTCGCCGTCACGACGGCTGTGTTGACCAGCGCTGCACTCTGCAGAGGATCGACCATGCCGACGAGGGTGATGGTCGCCTCTCCGTTGGGCGGCAGGCTGCCCAATGCACAGGGTAGGCTGGAGCATCCGCCCTGACTGCTGCTTACGCTTGTAACGGTGAAGCCGGCCGGCAGCAGGTCGCCAACGAGCACGCCGTCCGCCGTGCTGGGACCCTGGTTGCGCACCTTGATCTGATACGTCAGCAACGCGCCGGTGATCGCCGGATCAGGCGAGGCTTGCTTGGTGATGACCAACGTCGATTGACGTTCGGCCAGCACCGCCGCCCGCGCAATGTTGTTGCTGAAGTCCGGGTCCGATGGGCTGTAGACCGTCGCCGTGTTGGTGAAGAGGGTCTGATGCGTCACTGCAGGATTCACCCGAACATGCAGCGTAAAGGTGAGAATCTCCGCTTCTCGCACGACGCCTGTCTCGCAGACGGTGTCCAGACAGATGACCGGAACACCCGGCAAGAGCGAGCGCTCCACCTCGATCGGACGCAGCAACTGCACCTCAGGCGGCAAAATGTCGACCAGCCGCACGCTGACGGCGTCCGAGGGGCCGGCGTTGGTGACCACCACCGTGTAGGTTAGTTCGTCGCCGGCGGCCACCGTAGGCGATGAGGCCGCCTTGTACACGCCCAGATTGGACTGACCGATGATGCTGGTCTCTGCAATCGCCGTATTATTCACCAGGTTCGGATCGGGCGTATCGCTGCTGACGGTTGCCCGATTTTGCAGCGTGGTTCCCACCGGCAAGTCGCTATTGGTGGACACGACGATCGTCCAACTGATTTCAGAACCCGCGGTCAAGGACACGAGAGGAGTCGGCGGGCAGAGCACCGAGCCTGGGCCGACGCTTGCGCAGCCGCCCAGGTCTGCCACGACCACATCCGGCGGCAGCGCATCCTGCACCTGAACGTTGACTGCGGTCGAAGGCCCAGCGTTGCGCACGGTCAGCACATAGGTGATCGGCGAACCGGCGGAGACTGTAGCCTGGGCGACTTTGAACATGATCAAATCTGCGTTGTCCCCGACGTCGGTGCGCGCTTGCGCCTGGATGATGCTGGCAGGATGGATAGGCGTCGTCGTCGTCAACAGAGCCGTATTCGTGAAGCTGGCGCTTGCCGCCGGCGATGCGTTGCCCATCACCAGGATCGTCACCGTTTCGCCAGGTGGCAGATCACCCAGATAACAGACATTGAAGTTGCAGTAGCCGCGTGCGCTGGAGACAAGCGGCGACTCCAGCTCAAGCGGCAACAGATCGGTCATCACCACGTTGCGGGCCAGGCTTGGCCCAAGGTTGCGCACCAGGATGCGATAGCTCAGCGCGCCTCCCGGCGTCACCACAGCGGGCTGCGCCGTTTTCTCGATGTTCATGAGGACGCTGGCCTCAACATCGGTGGTCGAGCTATCGACGTTGTCCTCCGGTGTGAGCTCTATATTGTTGCTGCTGACGCTCGCCGCATTGAGCACCGTGACGCCATGATCTGTCTCGGTGCGCACCCAACCGGTGATGGTCACCGTTGCGCTGGCGCCCACCGCCAGGTCGCCCAATTGACAGACCACGCTGTTATTGCACACGCCCTGTGAGGCGTTCACAGCCAGGCCGATGACGGCGTAGGGCAGCGCATCCACCACCTGCACGGCGTTCGCCGCGGCGGGGCCGCGGTTGGTGACGACCAGCGTGTAGGTGATGAACGTTCCCGCCGTCGCCGTGACAGGTCCATTCTTTTCGATCGCCAGGTCGACGGCGCCAAAAGCCGGCTGTTGCACTGTCACGCCGACCGTGGCCGTGACCGGCGTTGCAGCCGTCGGGCTGGCGGCCGTCACTACGTTGGTGACAATCAGGCCGTGAGGCGCCGCCGCATCGACGCGCGCCAACACTTGCAGCGAACGACTGCGATTGGCGGCCAGCGCGCCCAGATTGCAGGTGACAACGCCCGCAGCGTGCGCACAGGCGACGTCGCCGCCGAGGTAAGTTGTGCTGCTCGGTAGAACGTCGGTGACCACCACGTTCTGCGCATCGCTTGGCCCATCGTTGTAGACCGCGATCTGATAAAAGATGACGTCGCCAGCGTACACCGGGTTGTTGAAGGCGACTTTCTCGACCCGCAGCGCCGCAGACGTCGAAACCCCCGTAGTCACGCTCGCCGTGTTGTTCGTCGGGTTCGGGTCGGGCGTGACGCCGTCGGTGAAGGCCGTCGCCGTGTTGGTGAGCACAGCGCCAGCCGACACATTCGCATCGACGCGACCGACGACCGTCATCGTCGCCACTTCGCCGACGGCCAATGGAGCGAGCGTCTGGCAAATCGCCGCAGCACAGGCTGTGATCGAGCCGTCGCTGCGCGCCAGCGTCGCACTGAGCAGCGTGACGCCAGAAGGCAACACATCCTTGACGTCGCGCAGCACCGCCGCCGTCGGGCCGGCGTTGGCGACAAGCACGGTGTAGGTCACGAGCGCGCCTGCGACGGCGGTCGCCGGGCCGACCTTGGTCACGTTCAGATCGGCCTGACCGATGACGCTTGCATCGGCATTGGCGCTATTGTTCGTCGGATTCGGATCGCTCGTCTGCGCAGCGACCTGCCCGTTAAATTGCAGGCTGGCGCCCGGCTGAATCGCACTGTCGATCGCCACCGTGATCGGCAACAGGGTCGAGGCGCCTGCAGGCAGCGAATTGGTGGTCGTCAATACGACGACGCCGCCCACGTCAGACACCACATACCAGCCAGAAGGCAGATTTGCGACCAAGAAGCCAGCGCCGGCGGGCAACGTTACTGTCACGACAGCTCCGTCCGCTGCGCTTGGGCCAAGGTTGCTGAGCGTTGCAGTGACGACGCCCGTTCCACCGGCGAGCACCGTCGGCGAGCTTTCCAGAACGAGCAGGAGATCGGCCAGCGCCGTGACGACAACCGTCGCTCCGGCGTCGGTGACGCTGCCGCTCGCCAGCGCCGTAGTGGTCGCAAGGCTCGCCGTATTGGTGAACGGACTCGTCACAGCCTGAGCAACGACGCCGCTCACCAGAATTGTGGCGCTATCGCCGGGCGCAAGGTCGCCTAGCGAGCAGGGGAAGCCGGTGCAGCCGCCCTGACTGCTGCTGACTGTGGCGTTCGTCACTTCCGGCGGCAGCATATCCGTCACGACGATATTGCGCGCTGCGCTTGGGCCGCTGTTCGTGACCACGATGCGATAGGTGACGCTCGCCCCTGGCGTCGTCACAGCCGGGAAGGCCTCCTTCGTCATTCTCACCAACGCCTCGGCCTGAACGCCGGTGCTGACCGAGTCCTGATTGTTGCCGCTGACCGGATCGCCATTGGCGGCGTCGACGCGTGCAACGTTCAACAGCGTCACGCCGGAGATGACGTCGCTCTCCACGACGCCGACCACGGTGATAGTGGCTGTGGCGTCCAGCGCCAGCTCTCCCAGTTGACAGCTCACGCCGGCGGCGCAGAGACCCTGGCTGGCGACGGCGCTCACAAAGCGCACGCCGTCGGGCAACGCATCCACAACCTGTACGTCAATGGCATCGGCCGGTCCATAGTTGGTCACAACCAATGTGTAGGTGATCGGCTCGCCGGCCACCGCCGTCGCCGGACCTGTCTTGCTGAGCGCCAGGTCGGCGTCGCCGCCTGTCGGTTGGACGACCGTCACCGTGGCGGTGGCGGTCACCGGCGCCCCTGGCGTCTGGCCGGTCGCCGTGACCACGTTGATCAGCGTCAGCCCACCCGCAGCCAGCCGATCCACGTTCGCCTGGATGAGCAGGCTGCGGGTGGCGCCTGCGGGCAGGGTTCCGATCGCACAGGCGATGACCTGGCCTGCTGCACTGCACGCAGCATCGTCGCCCGCATAGGTCGTGCTTATCGGCAGCGTGTCGGTGACAATCACTCCTTGCGCGTCGCTCGGCCCGTTGTTGACAACGACGATCTGATAGAAGGCGACGCCGCCTGCATAGACCGGGTTGTGCAGCGCCGTCTTGCTCACGTCGAGATCGGCCGCCGTCGTGATTGGCGTTGTCACCGTGGCGGTGGCGGCCTCGGGTGCATCTACGCTGTGGACGGAGGCGAGGTTGGTCACGACATCGGTCGTCAGGTGGCTGGCGACCTGCGCCACAACGGTCATCGTACGCGTTGCGCCGACCGGCAACGAGCCAAACTGGCAACTCGCTCCGCTGCAATAGCCGGAGAGTCCTGCGCTGGCGCTGACCAGGCTGAGACCGACCGGCAGCTGATCCTGGACGGCCACCACGCGCGCTGCGCCCGGCCCAGTATTCGTGAACGTGATCGTATAGGTCACCAGACTACCCGCCGTCACGGCGCCTGTCGGCTCGACTTGTTCTTTGACAATCATGAACGAGGCAGCGCCAATGATGGCTGTATCGGCGTCAGCGCGGTTGTTGAGCGGGTTCGGGTCAGCCGTGCTCGTCGTCACCTCGGCGACGTTCTCCAGACTCGCACCAGGATAGACGTCGGCGTCCACCGTCACCGCCACCGTGTACACCACCGTCGCATCGGCGCTCAGGCTGCCCACAACGCAGCGCACCACGCCGCCGCTCTCCGTGCAGCCGTCCGTTGCACCGCTGAACGTCACGCCCGCCGGCAGGGCGTCCGTCAGGATGACGTTCGCCGCCGCGCTTGGACCCAGGTTGTGCACCGTCAGCGTGTAGACCAGCGCATCGCCAGGTCGCGCCGTCGCCGCACCCCGCTTCACCACCATCAGGTCCGCCGCCGCAGTCACGCTCGTCGTCACCGTCTCGCTTACACCGGTCGGGTCGGCAGCGCTCGTCACGCTCGCCGTGTTGACCAGGCTGCCCGACGCACTGCGGCTCACATACCCGTTGACGACGATGAAGAGCTGTTCACCCGCCGCCAGCCGCGCCACCGTGCACGTCAGCAGGTTGCCGACCCTCGTGCAGGCGCCCCGGCTCGCTGCGGCGATGGCGTTCTCGACGCCGCCCGGCAGCGTGTCGCTCACCACGACGTTCGTAGCGTCGCTGGAGCCGGTGTTGCTCACCACAATCTGGTACGCGATCGCCTGCTCCGGCTGCACCGTCGCCGGCCCAACCTTGCGGATGCTCAACCGATCATCCACCGTCACGCTTGTGGCTGCGCTGGCCGTGTTGTTCGCCGGATTGCTGTCCGGGTTCGCCGACGCCACTTGCGCCCGGTTCACCAGCGTCGCACCGCTTATCACATCGCTGGCGACTATGCCCACAATCGTGATGCTCACCGTCTCATCCACGCCCAGGTCGCCCAGCAGACAGCTCACGCCGCTGTTGCACGTCGCACCGTTGCTCGCCGTCGCCGACACAAAGCTCACGCCCGTCGGCAGCGCATCCACCACGCTCACCGCCGTCGCCGTCGCCGGCCCGTTGTTGGTGATGACCAGCGTGTAGGTCACGCGCTCACCGGCGATGACGCTGGCCGTCGCATTCTTCGCTATCGTCAGATCCACCACGCTGCCCAACGGCTGGTTGACCGTCGTCGTCGTTGTGTAGGCGTTGTTCCCGCCCACCGGGTCGGCCGTGGCGCTGCTTGTGCGCACGACGTTCGTCACCGTGGCGCCATTAACCAAACCGCTCGACGCACGCACCTGGATCAGCGCCGCCTTCGTCGCACCCGCAGCCACGTCGCCCACTTCACAGCGCACCACGCCGCCACTCTCCGTGCAGAAGACCGACGACCCGCTGTAAGTTGTTCCGACCGGCAACGTGTCCGTGATGACCACGTCGCGCGCATCACTCGGCCCGGTGTTCGTCACGATAATCTGATAGAGAATTTCCTGACCCGCATACGCTGGGTTCATCAGGCTTGTCTTGGCGACCGTCAGGTCGGCGCTCTGGCTCATTGTCGTCGTCACGCTGCTGTAGTTGTTGCTCTGCACCGGGTCGCGCTGGTCTGCGCTCACCTGCGCACTGTTCACCAGGCTAGCGCCTGCATAGTCGCTGTTGACGCGCAGCACCACCGTGATCACCGCCGTCGCGCCGGAGTAGACTGTGCCCAGGTAGCACGCGCCGCCCAACGAGCAGTATTCGTTAACGTCGTCCGGATTGCTGGCGATCATGCTCACGACCGTCGTCCCCGCCGGAGCCAGTTCCAGCACGCGCACGTTCGTCGCCGCCTGCGGACCGGCGTTCGTCACAGTCAGCGTGTAGGTCACGTTCTGACCCGCCGCCACGCTGCTGCTTCCGCTCTTGACGATGCCCACATCCGCCGTCGGCCCAAACTCCTGCTGCACCGTCGTCGTCACGACAGCGCTGTTGTTCGCCGGAACCGGGTCGCTGGTGGTCGTCGTCACCACCACGCTGTTGGTCAGGATCGCGCCGGTCGCCACGTCGCGCACCCGCACTGCCAGCAGGTAGCTCGCACTCGTGTTCGCCGCCAGCGCACCCGTTGTACAAACGACGGCGCCGCCGCTCGGCGCGCACCCGCTGCTGGCGTTGATAAAGGTTACGTTGCTGTCCAACGTGTCCGTGACGACCACATTCTGCGCATCCGATGGCCCGTTATTCACCACCACGATCTGGTAGAGCAGCTCTTCGGTCGGTCCAACCGGATCGTTGAGATCGACCTTCGTCACCGCCACGTCGGCGCCGGTCGCAATGTTGGTGGTCACGCTCGCCAAACCCGGCGTCGCATCGTCCACCGAGTAGACGCCCGCCGTGTTGGTCAGGCTCGCCGCCGTCACGTGGCTCGCCACGCGCGCCGCCACCGTCACCGTACGCGTTTCGTTGAGCAGCAGGTCGCCAAACTGACAGACCGTCCCGCCGCAGACGCCGCCGTTGCTCGCCTCGATGCGCTCCAGCGTCATGCCGGACGGCAGATGATCTTTCACATCCACCGCACGCGCCATGCCTGGCCCGGTGTTGTTGATGGTGATCGTGTAGGTCACCAGGCCGCCCGCTGTGATCGGGTTCGCCGTGACTTGCGTCTTGTTGATGGTCACATTCGCCGCCGCCAGCACGGTCGTATCGGCGACGGCGTCGTTGTTGAGCAGATTGGGATCGCTGCTCGTGGTCGTGATCGTCGCCGTGTTCTCCAGGCTTGTACCCGGATAGACGTTGGCTGCGACGGTGGCGGTGATGCGGATCGTCTGCACGGCGCCGGCGCTGAGAGCGCCCAGATCGCAGCTGACGACGCCGCTGGCGTGCGTGCAGCCCGCAGTGGCGCCGGTGAAGGTGACGCTGACAGGCAGCGTGTCGGTCACCCGCGTGGCCGTGGCGACGCTCGGGCCGAGATTGCGCACTGTCAGCGTGTAGACGATGGTCTGACCGGGCAGCGCGTTGGCAGGCGCCTGCTTGGTCACGCCCACGTCGGCCACCAACGCAATGGTTGGCGTGACCGTGGCAGTGACTGCGGCTGGCGTCTGCGTGGAAGTGACACGCGCCGTGTTGGAAATCTGCCCGGCGCTGGTGACGCTTGCAGCAATGCGTCCGTTGATCGTCACCCAGGCATGGGCGTTGGGCGCAAGCGTTCCCAGATTGCAGGGGAAGGCTGAGCAGCCGCCTTGGCTGCTCAGGATCACGTCCGGCGTAAAGCCTGCGGGCAAGGTGTCGGAGACGGTCACATTCGTGGCGTCTGATGGGCCGGTGTTGGTGATCCGGATCGTGTAGTTCAGGCTGCCGCCAGGCGTGGCCGGATTCGGCGCAGCGCTCTTAGCGATCTGCAACGTCACGCTGTTGAGCACTGTGACCGGAACGCTGGCCGTGTTATTGGCAAGATTGATATCCTGGCTGGCGCTGCTGACATGCGCAGTGTTGGTGTAGGTTCCGGTCACGACGCTGGCGGGCACACTGAAGACCAGGGTGATCACCGCCGATGCGCCGATGCCCAACTCGTCGATGACGCAGACGCCGCCGTTGCTACACTGCGCCCGCGTGATCGGCAGGCTGGTCGTGGCGCTCAGCAGCGTAAAGTTCTGCGGATAGAAATCGGTCACCTGCACGGCGGTGGTCGTCGCCACGCCGGTGTTGGTGATGTTGATCGTGTAGGTGACGCGATTGCCGCCGCTCAGACCGGCTGTGACCGAGGCCGGCGTGACGCGCTTGGAGATTGTCAGATCGGTCGGGTTATTGATGGCCTGACGCAGCAACGTAGGCTCAGTTGCAGTGAGCACACTTCCGGCCAAGACGTTGGTGCTCGTGGTGATGGTCGCCGTGTTCGTGACCCGCGTACCATCGGTGATGGTCGTGGGCACGCGCACATTGATGAGCACGCCAAACCACTCGCCCGGCACCAGGTCGCCCGCCGAGCAGGTGACGCGCCCGTTGGCGTAGGTGCAGCCGGGGCTGGCGCCCTCGAAGATGACGTGCGCCGGTAAAATGTCGGTGATTACGACGTTGTTGGCTTGCGCCGGCCCCGTATTGGTCACCGTCACCTGGTAGAAGTAGGTGTTCCCGGCGTAGACGGGATCGGTCATGTCCACCTTGGCGACATGGATCATGGTGAACGCCGAGACCGTGGTCGTCGCCGTGTCGCGATTGTTGGCCTGATTCGGGTCCTCGGTGGAGGAGAAGACCTGCGCAGTGTTCGTGATAACGCCCCTGACATCGCTGCCTACGCTGGCAGTGATTACCATCGTCACGACATCGCCCGGCTGCATGTCGCCGATCTGGCAGATGCTGCTCGTGCATGCGCCTCGCGTCGTCGATCCGGCGATAAAGGTGAGGCCGGCGGGCAAGATATCCTTGGCGTCCACGCCTCGCGCCGTGCTCGGCCCGTAATTGGTGACCACCAGGGTGTAGGTGATGATGTCGCCGGCGGTGGCGGTCAATGGGCCGCTCTTGGTCAGAGCTAGATCGGTTTCATTTTCAACCTGCGTCTCCGCTTCATCGCTGCGCGATTGCATTACACTGTTTGAATCTATAATGTAAAAGGTGGCGTAGTCATCCACCAGTGCGCCGTCGGGCACTTCCGGATCGATCCGGCCGGTGATGGTGACGACGCCGGTGGAGAAAGGAGGCATGTCGCCTAGATTACAAACAATCTCGCTGCCGGCGTTGAGCGCCTGCGTCGGTGCGGCGCACAGCCCGGAAGCCACCGGCGTAGAGAAGGTGCCGGTGACTTCCTGCACACGGAACGAAATTATGTCGACCACGCGAGCGTTGGTTCCGGTGAAGGGGCTGCCGTTGCCGACCAGGATGACGTAAGTGACCCAAGAGCCGGCTGTCACCGTCAGCGGGCCGGTTTTCACGATGGTGAACTGATCCAGGCTGATAAGGGCTTCATCCTCCTCGGAGTAATCGTTTAGGCCGCCGCTGCCATCGCGGATTTCTCCCAGCCCGAAGGCGTCGGTGGGCAGGCTTGTCCACTGGACGCCGACGACATTCGTAATAAGCGTACCGGGTTCAACGCTAAGATTGACGACCCCCTGATAGCGGAGGATCAGCGGATTATTCTGTGTAACCGATAGGTCAAGGGTCGGGAAGTATGCCTGCAAATTAGGTAGATCAGCGGTGTAAAGTCCGGTGGCGGCAAGCGCTGCCGGGCTGTTGTTGGCCTCCCATGAACCGCTGATATATGAAAGCGCAGAAGAGAGCGTATCGGAAATGAGCACATTGTACGCCGGTGCGGTCGAAGTTGGCGCATGGTGGATGCGCAACGTGTAGAACACGGTGTCGCCCGGGCGTAGGCTGGTCGGATAAGCCGACTTTTCGATGATCAACGCCGGTTCCACGATCGTTGTTGTGACCGGATTGGAAGTCACAGGTTCAATCGGTTCACCCTGACCATTGCGCCATCCCAACGTCGCCGTGTTGGTGTACTGCAAGCCACCCTGGTTGACGGGTAGATTCTCGACCACCGCTGTAATCACGACTGTCGCCTGGGTGTAAGATGGAATTTGCGTGAACTGGATGATGGCTGTTTGTGTCGTTGAATTCGAAACGTTGACGCCGCCAGGGGGGATGTTTGCAGGCGTCATAATGACTTGCGGCGTCCCCACCATGCGGAAGCCAACCGGCAGCACATCTGTCAGCGTCGCTGTATAGAGGTTTGCAGCGATGCCGCCGACGCCGGGGAAGGTGATGGTGTATTGCAACGTTTGACCGATCGTCGCCGTCGGCGGATGGCTGCTCTTGATGATGGCGGCGTCGGGCGTGCGCAATGCAGCGCTATGGCTGCCGCCGCTGTAGCTGCGCTCGATGCCGAAGGGGCCGGTTCCCGCCTGACCATCGTAACTCAGCAGCGCCTGATTGGTCAGTCGGTCGCCCGCTGCAACATCACCCAGGATGCGCACCGTGACCGTGATTTGCAGCATGGAGTTGTTGAGCGGATTGAACGGCGTCGTAGGGTTCAGTCGATCGACAGCCCAGGTCAATACGCCGGTGGCGCCGGCTGCAGGCCCGCTGAGAATACTCGATGCGCCGTCGCTGCTGCTGGCGGTGTAGGTCATCATCTCTGTGGCGGACGGCAAAATGTCGGTGATGATCAGATTATGACCGACCAACCGCTCCAGATTGCTGACGGTCAACGTATAGGTGACCACGTCGCCCAATGCAACGGGACAACCGGTTGCGCCCATCCTCGTCACCAGCGCGTTGTCGAAGAAGGCATAGGTCTGCAGATGGGTGAAAAAGCCAACGCCGCCGCTGGAGAATTGCTCAAGCGGGTCGGTTGCGCTCAAGACCGGCGCACCGTCTATATACACCGTGAACGTGTTGCCCACGCTGCGAATTTCGACATGATGCCAGCGATAGGTTGTGTATCCCCCTGCAGCGCTTGAAGCCAACGTCGTAGGAATGTCGTTCACGACGCGTTGGATGACGAATCCATTGGTGACGCCGCCCACGCCGCTGCCGCCGCGATTCCACAAGAAGCGATAATAATTCTGAGCGTCTTGCGCACGGAAAATAAAGCCGACGTCGCCGGCACTGTCCGTTGAAGAGAAGACACTGGAAAAGCTAAAGTCAGCGTACGGCCCGCCATTGTCTATCACCACCTGGCGCTGACCGCTGCCGGAGCGCAGAAAACCGTTGACGAGGGTCCATCCGCTGCCCGAAATCACCCAACCGGCGCCGATGGACGCCCGATTGAAGTTGTCGGCGAACAACGCAGCATTGCAAGCGTCCGCAGTCACGTAATGTTTGCCGATATGAAGCAACGGTTCGTAGATGGAAATGCTTGGCGCCCATGCACTCCCAAAAAATGTCGTGTTCTGACCATTGCTGTAGGAGAGCACTGCAATATTGGTCTTACCGGCGCCGTGAAAGATGCTTGCGCTATTGTCCACCAAAAGACGGAATGTCCAGCTAATGACTGCAGTTCCGTTGGTGGTGTTCGTGATTGGGGCGTTGAAACGTAAAACAAACTGCGTTGCGTTTGGGGTCGTGACCGTGTAGGGCGGCAAATTCAGTGGAGGCGCCGTCGTCACCGTTATGAAACTGACGGAAGGGCTATAGATGAACCCTGCCGGCAAGTTGTCCGTGATCACCAAATTGCGCACTGCGCCTACAGGAACTGTAACCGCCACAGTGTAGGTGATTGCATCCCCTACGGTGGGTAAAACATTCGTCTCCACCACTTTGCGCTGGTCCAGCAGAGCGGTGGCGAAGGTGGCGCTGGCGTCGTCCCAATAATCATTGGGCCCCAGGCCGTTCCCGGTGCGCTCATACGGATTCATTCCCGGTTGGCTTGTCCAGCGCACATAAGCATTGTTGGGATAGTAGGTTGCCGGCTCCGCCGCCAACGTGACGGTCGCCAGATAGGTCACGAGAATCGGCGATGGCGACACCGGATATTCGCTGACGGTAATGATAAGACTGTTTCCAATCGTCGCCGAAACGACCGAACCTGCGGGGGAAGACACCTGCAACGTGCCCGGCACATAGCTCAACACCGAAGGGACGATATCTGTAATCACGACGTCGTAGGCAGTGGCGTCGCTGTTCCAGGCATGGTAGATCGACAACGTGTAGGTGAGCACCGAATCGATCCGAACATTATCATAAGGCGTCACCAATTTATCAATTTGAAGGATCGGTTCCTTGATGGAGCCTGTTGCGGCGTCGGTGTACACCCAACGCTGGCCGTCGTGGCTGGTGCTCAGCGTCATATGATTGGTGAAACTGAGCCCCTGTTGCGCCGCCCCTGCGTTCGAGATGAAGCCGGTGACGGTGATGGTGAGCCGATCTGGACCGAAGACCGTGCGCGTCACCGAAGAGGTGGTGAAAGTGATCGCCTGCGGCGCTCCATTTTGCCAGGTCCATGCGTTCGCCGGATTGATATTGGTGGTGATGATGCTGGTGACGCTGAAAATCGGCGTCCCGAGGACCTGCGGCAATCGATCGAGCAGCGCTGTGTCCGTGTACTGAACGTTGCCGTAAAAGTCAGCCGTCATTGTGTAGGTGAAAGGCTCAGCGATGCTGACGGCGCTCCCTATCATACTTTTGCCGAAAGACTGGAAGGGGATGTTATAGGCGATGTCGCTGAAAGCAGAGGTGCAGCCGCCGTCATTGCACACCGTGCTCGCCTCCGCCCGAATGCGGTAATTCGTCTGATTCACAACTGCAATTGCGGAAAGCTGCGCCGTCCAAGGCTCGTTGATCGGCAGCGAGCCCACCGCCCATGTGACAACGACGCTGTCGCCGACCGTGGCCGTCACGGGAGGCGTCGAGGTGTTCAAGCTGGTTCCGTTGGAGACGATCAGCGAAGCGGGCGCCCAGCCGTTGCCCACCGTAGCGGTGACAACCAGATTGTTCGTAGGACTGTCTCCCGTGTTGGTGAGCGTAATCGTCCAGGTGTAACGCTGACCGGCTTCCACCGTCTGAGAAATCGGGCGAATGTTCAAGCTGGAAATATCAGAACGACGAATGGTGACGTTGTAACCGTCGGAGGCGGCATTCGGGTAATAGACGCCGCATGTGTCGTAGTAGCTGAGCGTCGCCGAGCCGGAGCCGGCCATGCGACATGCACCGGCAGACTGGAGATCGTTGGTGACGCTAATCGCCAACGTCGCCGTGCTGAGCTGGTCGAAAGTTGTATAGCTAAAGACCAGCGCGCCGGTGACGCCCACGGTCGGTGAAATCGCCGGCACTGGGTTCGTCGAAGGCGCTAAACCAGCGTAGGCGAAGCCGACCGGCAGCGTATAGGTGACGATGACATTATCGGAACGCGCGCCGTTGTTGGTGATTGACAGGGTGAGAGGACCGGGCGCGCATTGGTCCAAGATAGCGTCGGCGGCGGCAATGCTGAAGTTGGGGTCGATGTCGATCTCCGCCTGCGCTGCATAAGGCTCCGCCGGGCAAACGTCGTTCAACGAGCAACCCACCGAAGCCGCTCCTTCGTTCACCAGGGGCTGGGAGCAGACGGCGGGGCTGACGGTGCCGGTGATAAGGAAACTGCGCGTCGTCAACGCCGGTAGGGCCGGTGTGAAGGGCGTCGCGTCGCTATAAACAACCCAATTCAAAATGCGCCCCACCTGGCTTGTCGTGATCGGCGACACGGCGGTGACGTTGAACCAGGAAGGCGTCACGTTGCCGGGGAGGGTGTCGGTCACCAGCAGGGCGCGAACGTCAACGGTGCTGATGTTGTTCACCGTCACATTCCACACCAGCTGGTCACCCACGGCTGCAAAGACGCGGCTGGCAGCCGGCCCGCCTTCGCTGAGGTTGCGCACCGTTTTGCTTGCGCTGACCGATGGATAACTCACCAGGACGGAGCGTGCATCCTCACTCTTGAACGTGCGGGTGCCGCAGGCATTCGCTGCGCTGCCATCGGCCGCCACCATCGGGTTGGGGCTGGTGCAATAGGTGCGCACCTGAAAAGTAATATGAATTTCGTCTTTGCCGCCGCGCGCCGCCAATGCGTCGATCAGGCTTTGCGGATACCCGGTCATCTCCTGGGAATCCCAGATCAACACCTGGGTGTACGGCAGCGTTGGCGTCAATGGGAAGATCGTGGTCGGTGTGAAAGGAGTGGCGGGTAAAATTACATTGCCATCGTTGATGAGTGAAATTGTCGCCGACCCAGGCACATAAACGGTGTCGGTGAGCACCTCGCGCAAGAAGAAGTTATACAATTCATTGTCCAACGTGGCGTTTTTCACAATCAGCGTCACATCGCCAATGCCGCACAGAGGGATGATGGCGGCCTGATCGTTGCTGGTCAACAAAATGCCTTCCGCCTCTTTGTAATTCACCGCTGCAAGCTGAACACCCTGACAAAAGTCTGCACCGGGGTTCGGGCCGACGGCGCCGCAGCTCGTCGTCATGCCTGCCCAGAGTTGGTCGGCGGCAAGACAGCTCTGGGCCGTCCCGGTGATGGTCACCTCCACATCGCTGAACGGCGCAACAGCGGGGACGGTGAAGGTCAACGTTTGACGAACGCCGAACGTTCCGGTCTGTACGGCGACGCCGGTCGGGGCATGGCCTGTGTAGATAAAGCCCACAGGCAAAGTGTTCGTCACTACGACGTTGGTGGCTGTGACAGCGCCGTAGTTGCGCACGATAAATCCCCATTCCTGATTGCGTTCTTTAACGGATCCGCCGCCCAAAAGCGACAAAACCACATGGGGCCGCAGCGTAACCGCTCCACCTGTGTCATTGGAGATCACCGGAACCTGACAGTAATCCGGTGCGATCAACGTTGCGGAGAGTGGAGTGGTCGAGGCGCAGGCGCGATAGAGCGGGAAGGAAATGGCGCCCGGCCCAATGAGAGGGGCTGTTGGCGCAAGGGTGAAGGTCACCACCTGCTGACCGCCGACGATTCCGGTCGCCACGGGGACATTTTGGCCGGCCAAACTCCCGCTGAGTGTGAGTGCGCTGGGTGTAATTACATCGCCGACGTCCGTTTGAAAGACCGCAACCAGCTCTCGGTTCAGCCCTGGATAAAAGGCGCCATCAAAATTCAAAAAGACTTGGTTCACAGAACAGCTATTCAGAGTATCCGGCAAGACATTCGCCAATTGGTAAGTGCTGCGCTGAACTTCCAGACGCACAGGCGCTCGGCGTATGCCGCCGCATCCCCCGTCCTCGTAGCCACCGACCGCAAAATCGACAAAATACCAACCCACTCCAGGCGTTGCCGTCACAGGCGCCGTCAGTTCATAGGTGATGGTGATCAGCGCAGTGGCGCTGTAGACGCCGATGTTGCCAAAGGCAATATTCAGCGTCGGCGCTGTAGTAATTGTCACGTCCTGGGTGCGGTCCACGCCATCGACAAAAACCTGCACCGAGCCGCTGACCACTTCGACCGGTCCTACGCCGTTTGCGGTCAACGGGTCGGTGAAGATTGCCGTCGCCCAGGTAATTGGCTGATTGACGCTGATCACCACCGTCTGCTGGGCTGTCGTGCGACACTTGTCCAGCAATACATTTACAGCCGTCATTCTCGACCCTGGATAGAGTGGGTCCCAGTCGGCGAAGACGAGCGCTGCCTGGTCCTGGCCGTTCAGACAGGTGGTGCAGAAGGGTGAGGTTGCGCTCGCCACATTGTTTTGCACAGCCCCAAGGGTGCACTGCGCCTGCGGGTAGGTCGCCTCCATGGTCAGCGTAAAAGCATAGGTGGGTTCGGAGGCAATCGTTGGCGCGTACGTGACCACACCGCCGCTATAGACGGCGCCTGGCGTGGTCACGGTCACCCAACCGGTCGGGAAAAAGCCCGGCAAAACGTCCGTGATGAGCAGCTGCGAGCCGCTTAACACACCGGTGTTGCCGGACACGGTGACGGTGAAATAGACCGTATCGCCAGGTTGCACAATTTGCCCCAAATCGGCGTCGAGCGAACTAGCCTTCTCGACCGCTAAGGTCGGTGCGTTCGGTGAATTCAAGTTGATTGTGGAGGGCTGCCCTTGCAGGCGAATCGCCGGGAAGCAGGCGTCTGCATATTGAGGGGTCAATTGAAGTGCGCCGGCGTTGGCGTTGCAAACCGGAGCAGCGTAAGTGATCGTCAACGTCAAAGTGACGGTTTGATTGCCGCGCAACAGACCATTGTTCGCCGTGTAGCTGATCACCCTGCCGTTGACGACCCAACCAGGCGTGGTCGTTGAGAAGTCCAGGGCAGGGCCTCCGCCGATAGCCGCCACATTGAGCGCAAAGGCGGCGGCGGCGCCTGCGCTGCTGTTTGTAATCGTGACCGGAACATTGACCGAATACGGCGCAGGTTGACAGTAGGCCACCTCCGGAGCTTGCGCCTGAACCGCGATTTGCGGCAGCGGGTTCAAGATGCGCACATTGACCGTGTCGCTCACCGGAGCATTGGCCGTCGCCTGCCCGTTGTCGTTGCCGATCCTCCAGGAGGCCAAAGCCGTGTTCGTGACGCCCGTGCAGGCAGCCACCTCCGCCGTTATCGTGTAAGTGAATGCTTGATTAGGCCTCAGCAACGGCTGTGAATAGGTCAGCGGTGCAGCAGAAAGCAACCCAGGACCTAACGTGTCGGTGATGATCGGCTCGTAAAGGTCGCCTAACCCCGTGTTGTCGACGCGAATGGTGAACGTCACCGCTTCGCCCACCGCCGCCACCGCCGGTGAGACGCTCTTGCGCAGGAAGAGATTGCCGCGTCCGGTGGCAATGTTTTCGCGCGTTTCAGTGCATCGCAGCTCGGCGCCCATGCGGCCGCTGCGCACTGCAACAATAAGCGGCTGTCCCGACTTTGCATTGGCAGTTGTGCCCAGCCGAATCACAAGCGTAATCGTCTCTCCTGGTGCAAGAGAATTGGCAGGATAAGGGTCGCCAACGCGCACCACAAACCCAGCGCCTTCGGCGGTGTTGGACGCCGGCTGCGTCACAGAGAGCGAACCATACACGCTATGCGTCATCACGGCGGAATTGCCGATAAAGAAATAGCCCAGGCTAGGGCTGACGAAAAAACTCACGTCGGTCAGTGTGTATGCGCCGTGATTTGTCAATGTCACCGTATACTGATCGCCTGCGCTGTTTCCCATGCTGACGAGGTGGGGTGGGGGCGTGAGCGCAAGCGGCAACTGGCCGGGCAAAGGACAATAATTTGTGTTGACTGCGTCAGCGACGGTGCAATCTGGGTCCGCTCCGCCGCCGTTCACCTGCACAGTCAGATCCGGATTCGGCCCTCCAACCGGCGTTCCGACGAGTCGATAGGTGAAGGTGACCACGCCGCCGGGTGGCAGCGTCTGCAACGGAGATGCATGAGACACAACAAAGGCAATCGTTCCACCCATATTGTTGGCGGGCTGCGTCACTTGAAGAGCGCTGTTGTTATTGATGGCGGAGGCCGAATTGCCTACAAAAGTAAGGTTAGCCGGAAGAGAGAGGGTGAACGTCAACGGGCCGGCGGCGGAAGTTGCACTTGTATTCGTAAGCACCGCCGTAAAGGTGTAGAGACCCGTGGCGTTTCCCATCGTCATACTGATAGGAGTGTGGTGGTAGAGCGTAAAGTCAGGATCGGTGCAAATTCCGTCGGCGGAGTTTAAGGGCGCCCACAGCGGCTCCTCCGGCGGGCTGTACACAATTCCTTCCATGCCTCCACCTGGATTAGAATGAGCGCGCATCCAGGATGGGGAAAGGAATGCACCCAAAGAGTCGACCTCCAGCGCCGTTTTCTCTGCCCTGGCGAACGCCGTCGCAGCGCCGTTCAGTTCCGGGACGCCCACCGTTTCTAGATCGCCTTGCCGACCGGGAACCAAGCGCTCCGGCGAGGAAGATTTCATGAAAGATGGGCTCTGCGCTCGTGCGTCGAAAGATAGCCAGGCAGGCGTCAGTGCACTTCCTAAACTTTCAAGCGAGAGAACTTGCCTTTCAGTCTGTGCAGAGGCAACGGCGGTTTTCAACCAATTCGGCGTCAGTGCGCTCTCGAATGGAAGCGCCGCGTTCATCTTCGAGGGCATCCTCTCCTTTTTGTCGGCGTCGATGGTCAGTTGGTCTGCATCCACCCCTGAAACGCCTCCCAGGTTGCGCTTCGAGTGCTTAGCGCCGCCGCCGAGGAGAGCGTCAGGCGCGTCTGCGAGATCGACCGGCATAGAAAATGCGCGCAATTCATCCAGAGACGCAAAGCTCGGCGTAAGACTGACGGGTGCGTAAATCGGGGAAAGCGTCGAGAGAAGCATCGAAAAAATCATGAGCAGATTCATGCCTTTACGAATCTGCTCGGCGGGGCTTCTCCACATTGCAGCCAGATGCATTGAAGAATCGCCAGCAGTTGCCGAAAAAGCGACGCTTGTGCGCATCTTCGTCTTCTCCTACGCCTTTATTGGGGTTGCAATGTTTGCAGATAGGTTTCTAATCGTTCTGAGGTCAACGCGCCGACGTGGCGTGCGACAATCCGATGGTTTGCATCCAGAAAATAAGTAGTGGGGAATCCCTGAATAGCATAGTCGGCGGCCACTGCGCCATCTGCGTCCAGCAGAATCGGATAAGCGATCTCGTGTTGAGCCATATATTTCTCAACAAGGTCGCTTGTCTCTCTCACATTAATTCCTACAAATTCAACCCCCAGCGCCTGCCAGCGACGATGCGCCTCGACCATCACCGGCGTCTGGCGCAAGCAATAAGGACACCAGGTCGTCCAAAATGAAAGAACGGTCGGGCGACCGCTGAAGTCCTGCAGCGTTTTCACCATGAAATCCGGCATCGCCGGCAAGCGGAAATCGGGCGCAAGCCGCCCCACCTCGACGCCGCGCGGCTCAGCGACGATCTCGGCGACCGAGTCCGCAACAGAAGGAACGGTCGATGCTTCCACTTCATCCGCCTGGTTTTGCGCCCCTGGAGCCGATGCAGCATCGAACAACCCATCAGCGGCCGGCCCGAAGCTGATCGGCGTTTCCTGGCGCCAGATTCGCAGCAGTTCCGCCGATGTGGCGTTAGTCGCCGCCTGCTGGGCGCGCAAGTATTCATCGGCGGCGATCAATCGGACGAAATATCGCTCGAATCGCTCCCAGGCAATGCCTTGCGCCTCAAGCGCAGCCTTTAGCTCCGCACGAGTTCGATGATGCGTCTGTAAGAATTGGTCGAGCGCCGCACTCGCCTGGGCGCCCTCCACCCTCACTTCGTCTCGATGCAATACAGTCGCTATATTGATCAACTGTTCGAGAATTGCGCTGGCCGATGCAGATTGCACCCTCGCCCACGCGGCCATGAGAGCGTCGATGGCGACTGCTTCCTGAAAATCTCGCAAAGTGATCGCTTCGCCGGCGACCACCGCAACGATCTCCTGTGTCGCTCCGCCAGCATGGGCGGCGTCCTGCATGTCTGCGGTCTCAGGCGCCGGCGCTTTTGCAATCGCGTCCGCCGTTCCCTGCATCTCGGAGAAAGCCTCTAGCCGAGGCTCAGCAATGGAAGGGAGAGGGGCCGGAGCAACATCGAGGAGGGGAGATGCGACGTTGAGTTTCTGAAAAATAAACCCGCCGCTGCGAACGCCCCAAAGCAGCGCTGCAGTGAGCGCAACCGCGCTCAAGAGAACGGCGCCGACGCCAACCAGACGCCTTGGTGTCACCGATGGAGAGCTTGATGCATTCACCACTCTCGATTCCATTAAAATGTCCCCAGAGATTTCGCTGTGTCTCAGTTGAGATAGCTTTTATCGATACGCGCTCCATGCGCCCCCTCTCTGAAGAGTTAAAGGCAGCCTTCAGTGCACGCTCTCGGTGAACTGCAAGCGCATCGAAAATTCGAGGAAGCCGTGGACGCTTCCTCGAACTGCGTAACTCCTGCATGAAATATCAAGCCATGATGCAATTCTCACTAGAGATCCTTAGCTTTTTTTAATCTCCTACTCTAGAGGCTTATTTTTTCTGTAAATCAAATTACAAAGCGTGAGGGCGCCACAGCAAAAGAAGAAGGCGCCGTTGTGAAGAATCCACTTAGTGGATTGCTAAGAATAAAAGCAACGCGCATTGCGCCTTCATCAAAAAATGTTTACAGAAAAAATTTGAAATTCAATCCGCGGAATCTCAGAGATTGCACATACAATTGATCGATTGTAGAAATGCAATTTTGTCAGGAACCTAAAGAGGCTGGAGAAATTTTTGTTAAATTCGACGCAAGCGAAGGGAATGTGCGAGGCGTCCAAGTGAGAAGGGTGCAGCGCGTTGCGCGACGTCGTGAAAAAAGCGCCGGTTGACACGTCGCGCAACGCAGTAGCGGCTTTATCCGAAACGGCCGGTGATGTAATCTTCTGTGCGCTTGTCTTTGGGGCGCGTGAAAATTTGCTCGGATTCGCCGTACTCGACCAGATAACCGGTGCGCGAATCGTCCACCATGAAGAAGGCCGTGTAGTCGGCCACGCGCGAGGCCTGCTGCATGTTGTGCGTGACGATGATGATGGTGTAATTGGCCACCAGCTCACGCATCAGCTCCTCGATGCGCAGGGTCGCAATTGGGTCGAGCGCCGAGCAGGGTTCATCCATCAAGATGATGTCGGGTTTGACGGCGATGGCCCGCGCGATGCAGAGTCGCTGCTGTTGGCCGCCGGAGAGCGAATAGCCGCTCTGCTTCAGCTTGTCCTTCACCTCATCCCACAGGGCGGCGCCGCGCAGCGATTCCTCCACCAACTGATCCATGTTTCCCTTGAATCCGTTGATGCGGGCGCCCCAGGCGATGTTCTCATAGATGCTTTTGGGGAAGGGATTGGGCTTCTGAAAGACCATGCCGATGCGACGACGCACTTCGACGGCGTCGACGTCCGGGTCATAGATATTTTTGCCATGAAAGAGCACTTCACCTTCGGTGCGGGCTGAAGGGATCAGATCGTTCATGCGATTGAAGGCGCGCAGGACGGTGCTCTTGCCGCAGCCCGATGGGCCGATCAGCGCGGTGATCTTGTTGCGCTCAATCGGTAGATTGATGTCCTTCACGGCGTGAAAATTGCCGTAATAGACGTTGAGGTTGCGCGCCTCGATCGCATATTTAGTGGCGACGCCAGGCGCAGTCAGGGTTTGAGCAGCACACATACACTAATATCTCCTGGAGTAGCGATTGCGCAAAATGATGGCCGTTGCATTGACCGTCAACAGAAGGGCCAGCAACACGAGGATGCCGGCAGCGGCCAAACGCTGAAACTCTTCCTGAGGACGCGAAGTCCATTGATAGATCTGGGCAGGCAAGGTGGTGAATTTCGAGAATGGGCTGTCCGGATTCACCACGATGAAGGTGGAGACGCCCACGACGATCAGCGGCGCCGTCTCTCCGAACGCTCGCGAGACGGACAAGATCACGCCGGTCAAGATGCCGGAGATCGAGTACGGCAGCACATGGCTCCACACCGTCTGCCATTTGGTGGCGCCCAGCCCATACGCCGCCTCGCGCAGCGCCCGCGGCACAGCGCGGATCGCCTCACGGGCGTTGATGATCACCAGCGGCAGGATGAGCAAACCCAGCGTGAGGCCTGCGGACAAGATGGTGCGGCCGTTGGCGGTGCTAGGGTCGGCCGCCCCGAAGGCGATGCCGCTCGTGAAGTGGCCCAGGAAGCGCACGAAGACCGCCAGCCCCAACATACCGTAGATGATCGAAGGCACGCCCGCCAGGTTGTTGATGTTGGTTTCGATCAGACCGTCCAGCTTGCTGCCTTTGGCAAACTCCTCCAGATAGACGGCGGCGCCTACGCCCAGAGGCACGGCCACCAGGAAGGCGATCATTGTCACCCACAACGAGCCGAGGATGGCGGTCAATACGCCTGCCACCGTCGGATTGGAGGACTGTGGCGAAGTGACGAAGTCCCACGTCAGCCAACTGCGAAACTCCAACGTGGCATTGGGGATCGAGGCGGCTTCGGCCTCAATTTCATCGAGATGAAACAGAGATTCCCAAAGCGACCAGCTCTCGACGATGTTGGGACGCACCACCTCCACGATCACCAGCTCGTAGATCTCTTCATCGGAGCGCTCCTCCAATGGGCGTTCGGCGTTGAGCGCTCGCAATCGCCCGCCAGAGACATTCGCCTCTAAAATGGCCATCAGGTCTGCGCGAGGTAGATCGTCCAGACTGTCGCCGAAAACCTGCGACACGAAGAAGTCCAGCGTGCCGCTGTCGGCGCCGGGAATAAAGCGAAGGATCGGTGCATCCGGCCAGCTCGGGTCCACGTCAGACCAGCGTTCCGCCGTCAAGAAAATCTGCCGCAACTGCTCGCGCGTCACGTTGGTGAGAAAGTCATTTTGCTGACTGACCACGACGGTCAGGGCGTCGGCGCCGATTTCAAAGGCAAGCGGTTCGACTCGATTGCTGCGGCAGAGCGTCAGATCAGGACGCTCCATGGCGCGGCTGGCATTGGCAATGTCGATATCTTGCGCTCGGCACAGCCGCTGAAAACCGGCCAGGGTGCCGCCTCCCTCGATCGTGATTTCGCCGGTGTAGGGAAGCTCCGCCTGGAAACGGTCGGCGATGCGCTGGGTGATCGGCTGGACGGTGGAGCTGCCTGCAATGCGGATGTCGCCGTCGGCTGGCAGCAGAGCGCCGCTCGTCGCCGCGGTCAGTCCCGTGGCTCGCTCCCATAGCAGCCTGCTCTCCTTCAGATCATCCTGACCAGGCGGGAAATATCCCACCGCCTCCGCTGCTTCTGCGGCGTTGTTCAACAAGAAATCCACGAATGCCGCCACCTGCGGGCGTTGCTGGAGAATGCGCTGGCTGGTGTAAATGAACAGAGGCCGGGCGAGCAGATACTGCCCTTCGGCGGCAGCCTCTGCGCTTGGCGCAACGCCGTCAATCGAGAGCGCGCGCAACGTCTCTGCGCGCTCCTGATAGTAGGCGTAGCCAAAGAAGCCGATGGCGTTTGGACGCGCCGCAATGCCTTCCGCCAGCACAACGTCGTCTTCGCTGGCCAATAAGCGCGGCATCGACAACATGCGACTTTTGTAATATTGATCGATGAGCGTCTCCGGGTCGATCCGATTTTGCACCGCCACGTAGCCGAAAACATCGTTTGCCACATCGATCAACAATGTCGCCAGAATGACGATGCCCAGCACCGTCGCCGCCAGGAAGAGGGTGCGGAAAAAGGTTCCGATTCGACGCCGTCTGCGGACAAATTGATAGTAGGCGTCTCCACTCGGAAAGGCCTCTTGATTGCGCTGATTGACGGCCATACTTTAGTATTCCTCTCGGTACCGTTTGATGATCCAGCGGCTGATCAGGTTCAAAACCAGCGTCATCAGGAACAACATCAAACCGATGGCGAAAATGCTGTCGTAATCCAGTGAATCGTAGCTCAGGTCGCCGCCGCTGATGCGCACCATGTGGCCCGTCATCGTCTCCGCCGCCTTGAACGGATTGAGAAAGTTCAATCCGCCCAGCGCTTCGCTCCAGCTGGCGAAATTGCGCGGCCCGGCGCCGGCCGCAATCGCCACCACCATGGTCTCGCCCACCGCGCGCGACATGCCCACGATAATCGCAGCCGCAATGCCGGAGATCGCCGCCGGCACGACAACTTTAATCGCCGTCTCCAGTCGAGTAGCGCCTAACGCATAAGCGCCTTCGCGCAACGCTTGCGGCACGGCGTTCAGGGCATCTTCGCTCATCGAGCTAATCAAAGGGATGATCAGGATGCCGATCACGATGCCCGCAGAGGCCACGTTAAAAATTTCGACGACATCGCGGCCAAAGATGCTGCGCAGGACTGGCGTCATGAAATTCAATGCAAAGTAGCCAAACACGACGGTCGGCACGCCCGCCAGAATCTCCAGCACCGGCTTCAAAATGCCGCGCGCGCGCGGCGACGCATACTCGCTGAGATAAATCGCAATCATCAATCCCAGCGGCACTGCCACCGACAGGCCGATGACGCTTGTCAGCATCGTGGCGTTAAATAAAGGGAAAATACCAAATTTTAGAATCTGTGGTTGCCAGACGGTGCCCGTAAAAAACTCAAATAGAGTCACTTCAGGGCGCTGGAAAAAAGCCAATGCATCGAATAAGAGGACGACAACGATCCCCAACGTGATAAAAATGGAAAGAATGCCGCAGATCCATAGAGAAAACTGAATCAGGCTCTCTCCCCATCGTCGTTTGCGTCGAAGGTCGATCTCGACTTCGACTTCCGATGGCGCCAGGGATGATGCACGGCTGATCTCGGTTTGCATCAGAACAAATCCTTTCATAACAATAGATGGAAAGGGACAGAACGGACGCTCCGTCGATATCCCCTTCCATCTATTTTATGGACGCTACGTTTTCATCAAAACTCGCTTACTGACCCATGGCGTTGAGCCAGTTTTGCTTGGCGGTGTTGAGCGCCTCTTCCGAAGCCGGGAAGTAGCCGACGTCGCGCACTTCCTCGTTGACGTGGGTCAGGTAGAAGTTGATGAAGGCCGCCACCTGCGGCTTCGCTTTCATCACCCCAGCGTCCGAGTAGATGAACAGCGGCCGCGCCAGCGGATACTCGCCCGCATTCACCGCATCCACCGTCGGCGCCACACCGTTGATCGCCAGGTCGCGCAGCCGCCCGGGGTTCTCCTCGTAGTACGCAAAGCCAAAGTACCCGATCGCATACAGGTCGCCAGCCACGCCCTGCACCAACACGTTGTCATCCTCCGACAACTGCAGGTTGGACGCACCCAGCAGCGCCTCCTCGCCCTTCTTGTCAAACACAGGATCCATCACCGCTTCGACGAAGTAGTCAAACGTGCCAGAGTCCGTCCCAGGGCTGAAGCGCTTCACAGGCTCGTTCGGCCACGCCGGATTCACATCCGACCAGTTCGTCACCTCCGCCGAAAACAGCTTCGCCAACTCCTCCAGCGTCAACCCTTCCTCGCCGATCCAGTCGTTCCCTGGATTCACCACCACCGCCAGCGCATCCGTGCCCACGCGGAACTCGATCGGCTCGCGCCCAATCGCACGGCAGTTCTCCACCTCGCTGTCCCGAATCGGACGCGACGCATTCGCTATGTCCGTCTCCCCTGCCTTGCAGAACCGCTCAAACCCAGCGCCCGTGCCGATCGAGTCGATCGTGATGTTCCCAGCGTACCCCTCGCTCCGGAACCGCTCCGCCATCCGCTCCGTCAGCGGATACACCGTCGAACTCCCTGCTATGATGATGTCGCCCGTGACCTCCAGGGGGTTCACTTCGGGCAATACGATGCCCGCCCCTGCCGGCGCCGCAGGCTGCGCCGGTTGCGCTGGCTGTGCAGGTTGCGCCGGCTGCTCAGGCGCAGCAGCGGCAGGCGTCGGGGTCGGCGTCGCCGGGGCAGGCGCAGGCGTCGCCGGCGCGCCGCACGCACTGACAACCAGCGCTGTAATCAACAATGCAGCCCAAATCCACTGTCGCATTTTTTGCTCCTCTTCTCTTTTCACTCTTGGCGTTCGTCGTTAGTGATTTGTGACAATCTTCCGATCGAATCATTTTTCCGACCACGTTGCCCTAAACGTTGCAACGTCCATCTCTAAGCATAGGGATGTGCAGTTAACGCCGACGCACTTTTGCGTTAACAGGGGCTCAATGTTTTGTTAACGGAAGGTAAACGAGGGGCAATGTGAAGGAGAAGGTGCTGCCGACGCCTTCGGTGCTCTCCACCCAGATGTGGCCGTTGTGCGCCTGCACGGTGTGTTTGGCGATCGCAAGGCCCAGGCCGGTGCCGCCGCCGCTGCGGGCCCGATCCGCCTTGTAGAAGCGCTCAAAGATGCGAGGGAGGTCTTCCGCCGGAATGCCGATGCCGGTGTCTGCGACGGAGATGATCACAGCCTCGGCGGTCGCGCGGGCGCTGACCGTGATATAGCCGCCGGGCGGGGTGAACTTAATCGCATTGTGCACCAGGTTCAGAATGACGGTGCGCACGCGATCGGCGTCGACCATCACCTCCGGTAAATTGGGAGCGAGCACGACATTGATGGTGAGATTGGCGCGCTCGGCTTGGGCGCGCAGCCGTTCCACCGCCGGTTCGATCAGCGTGGAAACCGCAGTGGGGAAGAGGCGCAGCGGCGCCTGACCGGATTCGATGCGAGAGAGCTCCAGCAGCTCCTGCACCATCTGCGTCATCTCGTCCACCTCGATCTCCATGCGCTCGAGGAAACGCTCCGCCGCCGGCGGGTCCTCGATGGCGCCGTCGCGCAGGGTGTCGACCAGCGCCTTGATCGAGGCCAGCGGCGTGCGCAACTCATGCGAGAGGTTGCTGATAAAGTCGCGGCGCACCGTCTCCAGCCGATGTAGATGGCTGAGGTCTTGCAACAGCACAAGAAAGCCATTGGCGGCCCCGCGCAGAAATGGCGTCACAATGACCCGCACATAGGCTTCGTTCGGCAATTCCAAAGTGGCGGATTGCTCGGCGTTTTGCTTGATGCAGGCGAGCCAGACTTCGGCGATGCGATAATCTTTGACCACCTGGACGAAGGATTTGTGGAGGGCCTCTTCGACGTTGACGTTGAGGATGCGCGCCGCCGCAGGATTGATCATGCTGACGTATCCGTGCTTGTTGAGCATGATCACCCCGTCGGTCATCACATGCAGCACGGTGTGCAGGCGGTCGCGCTCGCGGTTGCGTTTGCGGCTCTGACGTTCCAGCCGTTCGGCCATGCGATTGACGGCGTAACTCAGCGCGCCGATGTCGCCATGGCCGTGCGCCGGCACGCGCGCCTCCAGGTCGCCTGTGGCGATTCGCTCCACCGTCGACGTGATCTGCCGCACGCGCCAGGCGCTCAAATCCAACGCAGCGATCAGGAGGAGCGTGGCCGCTACGGCCATCAGCAGACCGGCCAGGAACAGCTCGCCGGCGCCGCGTTCCCCCTGCGCTATAAACCACATCAAAAGGGCGGCGAAAATACAGAGGGCGACAAAGACGACCACGACATAGCGCCAGCGATCGCGCACCGTCGACCGAATGCTGCGCCAGGTGAAAGGCTTCATCGGCGGCTGAAGACCTCCCTCTGGGGGCTGAGGCGCGTCGTCGTTGGCCGCTGAAGCAGAGAAATTTGCGCGCTCAGATGAACGCTGCTGGGACGGGAGGAGGGCGCCTGGCTGTTGCATATGGGTGTGACGGTTCGATCCATCAAGCTCCTGGAAGTAGACCTGGAAGTGAACATAGTGTACGGCGAAAAAGTTAACAATTCTTCAAAGGCGTGTAAAAAACGCAGGCGAGGCTTTCACTTCCTCCCTCGATCACTTCATCCCTCGAACCGATAGCCGATGCCGCGCACCGTGACGATCCGCTGCGGGTCGGAGGGGTTTTCCTCGATTTTCTCGCGCAGCCAGCGCACATGCACATCCACCGTGCGGCTGCCGCCGTCAAACTCCCAGCCCCACACCCGTTCCAGGATCAGATCGCGGCTGAGCACGATCCCGCGGTTGCGCGCCAGGAAAACGAGCAAGTCGAACTCTTTGGGCTTGAGGTGATGAACCACTCCCTTATAAATCACCTCGCGGCGGCTGAGATCGATCACCAGGTCATCGAAGACCATGCGCTCGGCGACGACGTCCGGCTTGAGGGCGGCGTTGGCGGCGTTCTCCTCGCGATCCATGCGCACGCGACGCAACATCGCCTTCACGCGCGCCAGCAGCTCGCGCATGCTGAACGGTTTGGTCAGATAGTCGTCGGCGCCCATTTCCAGGCCGACGACGCGATCCACCTCTTCGGTGCGCGCGGTCAACATGATGATCGGCGCGTTCATTTCTTTGCGCAGGATGCGACAGATTTCAAACCCATCCAACCCGGGCAGCATGATGTCCAGGATGATCAGGTCGGGCTGATGCAAGCGCGCCTGCTCCAACGCCTTGGGGCCTGTCGTGGCCGTGATCACCTCATACCCCTGCTTGCGCAACGAATACTCGAGCGTCTCGACCAGCGAGGTCTCGTCTTCCACCACCAGAACTTTATCGTTGCTCATTCGCATTCCTTCTGATTTTGTGCTGCGTCCTTCATCTCTATCTCGTTAACAATTTCATTCTGATGGGAGGACGCCTGGCCTGTCAACTACACATCGCCATCAATACATCGCTATCAAACCATTAACATGGCCGTAAACTCTGGTTAACTACGGGACGGTAGGATGAGGGAAGGAATGGGTTGGCTGGAGCAGAGTGAGTCATCGTTGTGCGTCTTGACGAAATCACTGTCGTTTTGCCCACAAAAAATGAAGAGAACAACATCCAGGCCTTCCTTGCTTCTTTGCCGCCTCAGGTCACGTTGATCGTCGTCGACGCCAGCGGCGATCAGACGCCCGCCTTGATTCAGGCCGCTCGCACGGACCGGACGCACATCATCCAGAGCAGGGCGCATATCGCCGCCGCGCGCAACCTGGGCGCCTACGCCGCCCAGACGCCCTGGCTGCTTTTCACCGACGCCGACGTCTCCTTTGCTCCAGATTATTTTGAACGCCTGCAACGCTATGGGTGCGCCGACGCCTACTTCGGCGCCAAGCGCTCGCAAGCGGCGTACGCCGCCTACTATCGATGGTTTGTGCGCGGCCAACAGGCGATGGCGTGGATGGGCGTCCCGGCCGTCTCCGGCTCTAATTTTTTGGTGCGTCGCAGCGCCTTCCTGGCGACCGGCGGCTTCGACGAGACGCTTTCCTGCAACGAAGACTCTGAGTATGGGTGGCGGCTGGCGCGCCGGGGGTGCAAAGTCGTCTTTGCTCCGGAATTGATTGTGTACGAGCGCGACCATCGTCGCTTGCGACGCGGCGTCGTTCGGAAGACGTTGCATTCGTTGACGCGCTGTGCGCTGCTGTACACCGGGCTGATGCCGGAGCAGTTGCGCCGCAGCGACTGGGGATATTGGAGATGAACTGATGCGCATCGCCCTTTTCACAGAAACGTTTCTGCCGAAAGTCGATGGAATCGTCAACACGCTCTGCCACTTGCTTAAGCATCTGTCTCGCCGCGGCCACGAAAGCATCCTCTTCGCCCCGGCGGGCGGCCCCCGCTTCTTCGAGAAGACGCGCATTGTCGGGCTGATGGGCGTACCGTTTCCGCTCTATCCTGAGCTGAAGCTCGTTCCACCCACCGTCAACGTCATCGAGGAGCTGCGCGCCTTCCGCGCCGACCTGGTGCATGTCGTCAATCCGGTCTCGTTAGGCTACGTGGGGTTGCGTCACGCCCGGCGCTTGAAGCTGCCGCTGGTGGCCTCCTATCACACCGATGTGCCGGGCTTCGCCGTGCGCTGGGGGCTGCGCTTCCTCTATCGACCGCTGGTGCGCTTTTTCCGCTGGATGCACAACGCCGCCGACCTCAATCTCTGCCCATCGACTGTAACGCAACGCGAGCTGATTGCGCATGGGTATCGTCACGTGCACGTCTGGAGCCGAGGAGTGGACGGCGAACGCTTCCATCCTGGCCGGCGGAGCCTGGAATGGCGCCAACGCCTCACCGCAGGCGAAATCGACCGACCATTGTTGCTCTACGTCGGGCGTCTATCGCCGGAGAAGCGAGTCGATTGGCTGTTGCCCGTGCTCGACGCCCTGCCCGACGTTCGCCTGGCAATCGTCGGCGATGGCCCGGCGCGGCCTCAGCTCGAGCGCCTCTTTGCGCATCGTCGCGTGCACTTCACCGGCTATTTGGGCGGGCTTGACCTGGCCGCAGCCTACGCGTCGTCCGACGTCTTCGTCTTTCCGGCGGCCAACGAAACGCTGGGCAACGTGGTGCTGGAGGCGATGGCCTCCGGCCTGCCCGTGATCGCCCCGCGCTCGGGCGGCCTGCTCGATTATGTGGTCGATGGAGAAACCGGCCTCCTTTTCGAGCCGGAGTCGCCTGGCAGCCTGGTGGCGATGACGCGCACGCTGGTGCGCGCGCCGGATGTGGCGCGCCGGTTAGGCGAGCACGGACGGAAACGCATTCTGCACCAAAGCTGGGAGCGAGTGCTGGACGGTCTTTTGGAACACTACGCTGCGCTGTTGGATCGCAAAGTTAGCTCAGGGCGGTCCTTTTCCATCGCCGGCAGGGTGCAATCCACGACAGAGTTCCGAGGAGCATTGCATGGCTAAAGAACAAAACGACCGATTCGCTCAAGAATCCGCAAAAACGCTCGCTACGTTGCAACGCATCTACGCACAGCATCCAATTCGACGCGACAAGTTCGGGCGGCGCCCGGCGCTGCCCAGCGAAATTGCAGCGCATCTGAAAACGCTCCGGCCTTCAGGCGCCGCCGAACCGCCAAGCCTGCGCGACGGTTCTGGCTCATCCTCGGATTAGCTGCAACAACCGCTCCTTTGCAGCGGCGGGGTCCGCCTTGCCCTTGGTGGCGCGCATCACCTGCCCCATGAAGAAGCCGAAGAGCTTCTCCTCGCCGGCGCGATAGCGCGCAAGCTCGGTCGGGTTGGCCGCAAAGATGGCTGCGATCGCTTCATCGATCACGCTGGCGTCGGAGACCATCGCCAGCCCCTCGCGCTCGACGATGGCCTGCGGGTCTTCGCCGGTGGCGTACATGGTTTCGAGCACTTTTTTGCCCGTGTTGGGGTTGATCACTTTGTCGTCGACCAACTTCAACAATGCAGCGAATTGGGCGGGCCGAATCTTGACCGCCGCAATTTGACGCAAGTCCTGCCCCTCGCCGTCGGCGTAGAGGAGTCGGAAAAGTTCGCCCGTCATCCAGGTGGCCAGACGCTGCGGTTTGCCGTCGCCCTCGCCATAGGCGGCCACCGCCTCCTCGAAGAAACGCGCCACCGCCGCCTCGCTGCTCAGGATGTTGGCCTCGGTGCGGCGCACGCCCCACGCCTGCTCGTAGCGGTTGCGTTTGGCCGCCGGCAGTTCAGGCAGCGTGGCGGCCAGCCGCTCCACCTCCTCGCGCGGGATGCGCAGGGGCGGCAGGTCCGGCTCTGGAAAATAGCGATAGTCGTGCGCATCCTCCTTGCCGCGTTGCAGCACGGTGCACTGACGCTCCTCATCCCAACCCATGTTGACCTGCTCCACCACGCCGCCGGCGCGCAGGATGGCGATTTGGCGCTCCATTTCATAGGCGATGGCGTTGCGCACCGAACGGAAGCTGTTGAGGTTCTTCACCTCCACCTTGACGCCGTACTCCCCGCGCGCCTTTTGCTCCAACGTGCGCACGCTGATGTTCGGCTCGCAGCGCAGCGCGCCCTTCTCCATGTCGCCGCTGCTGACGCCCAACGCACGCAGCGTGGCGCGCAATCGCGTCAGATAGGCGTACGCCTCCTCCGGGCTGTGAATGTCCGCCTCGGTGACGATCTCCATCAGCGGCACGCCGGCGCGGTTCAGGTCGATGTACGAGTAGCCGCCCTCATGCACGGAGCGGCCGGTGTCCTCCTCCAGATGCACGCGGCGGATGCGCACGCGCTTGGTCGAGCCATCTTCAAGGTCGATTTCGAGATAGCCGTCTGCACACAGCGGCAGCTCATACTGGCTGATCTGATAGCCCTTCGGCAGATCGGGATAGGTGTAGTTCTTGCGCGCAAAGACGGCGGTCTCGTTGATGCGGCAGTTGAGCGCCAGCCCGGTGCGAATGGTCGCCTCCACCGCCGCGCGGTTGATCACCGGCAGTGCGCCCGGCAACGCCAGGCAGACCGGGCAGGTGCGCGTGTTGGGCGGCGCGCCCTGATAGTCGGTGGCGCAGCGGCAAAACATCTTGGATTGCGTCAGCACCTGGGCGTGCACTTCCATGCCGACCACCAACTCGAAGGCGGTCTCTTCCGGCCGGGCGACAGTCGTCATAGACATAAGCGAACACCTGTTCAAAACTTCGATAGCTCATTCGTTTACGAATCTCGCAAGGGATGATACCATAGCCGGAAGCTGCGCTGAAGAATTCGGAACACGACCGATGCAAAACTCGTTGATCACCCATATGAAGTGGCTCGTTCTGTTCGTCATTCTGCTGCTGGCGGCGGGCTGCGGCGGAGAGCAGACGCCTTCGCCCACGCCGACGGCAGCCTCCACCGCCCGGCTCGTGCCGACGTTTACGCCGACGCCCATCGCCGTCGGCGGCGCATCGGCGTCGAATGCGGAAAGCGTTGCAGCGTCTACGCCTTTTCCTGACTCTGGCGTTGCGCTGCAGCTGCCTACGCCTACGCCGGAGCCCGCCCCTGCACAGCCCGCCGCTGCGGAGGCCGATCCGCCGACGGTGGCCGCAAACGCGCCGGCGACAAACACCGATGATCCGCTTGAACGCGGCCGCCGGCTCATTCGCTATGGCGACTATGACGCCGCACGCACGGCGCTAAGCCAGGTCATCGCCGACAGTTCGGTGGACGCCGCGCGCCGCGCCGCGGCGCTCTATGATTTAGGCCGCGCCTATCTGGGCGAAGGACGCTACGGCGAAGCGTTGGCGACTTTTGACCAACTCGACGCCTTGCTGGCGAGCGCCGGGGCGGATCCCGGTCAATTCGGCCAAAAAGAACACTTTCTGCGCGCAGAGGCGCTGCTCGGCATGGGACGCTACAATGAAGCGATTGCGGCGTACTGGCGCTTCCTGGAGGCGTATCCCTGGATGAACGAGGCGGTGCAGCCTCGCATCGCGCGCGCCTACCTTGCGCTGAACGACATCGAGAGCGCCGACGCCGCCTTTCGCCGCGCCGCGGAGGCCGCAGGCGACCGTGTGGCGCGCGTGCGCGTGCTCGAAGCCCTGGCGCAGGCGCATCTGGACGGCGGACGTCCGGCGCAGGCTGCGGCCGTGTATGATGAAATTCTTTCCGTGGCAGAGAACGCCGGCTATCGCACCCAGATTTTTTACAGGGCGGGGCAGGCGCTGGCCGCAGCCGGAGACCTCGACGGCGCCATCGAACGCTGGCGCGCCGCCACCGCCGAGGCGCCAGAGAACTACAACGCCTATCTGGCCCTGATCGAGCTGGTCAACCGCAACGTCCCCTTCGACCTCTATCTGCGCGGCTATATCGACCTCAAGGCGGAGGCGTATCTTCCCGCCATCAACGCCTATCGAGCCTATCTGGAAAGCGTCGATCCGACCGATGCACGCGCCGGCAGGGCGCTGCACGAATTAGGACAATCCTACCTCGGCGTGCGCAACTTCAGCGAGGCGCTGGCCGCCTTTGAGCGCGTGATCGCCGAATATCCCGATTGCCCCTGCTTCGGTCAGGCGTGGCTCGACAAAGCGGCGGCGCAGGCCGGGTTGGGCGACGCCGCCGGCGCCCGACGCACCTACCGCACCTTTGCGCGCGACTTTCCCAACGACCCGCTGGCGCCGGAGGCGCTCTGGCAGAGCGGCCGCCGCGCGCTGGCGGAGGGCAACCACATCGAGGCGGCGGTTGACTTTTTAGCGCTGGCGGACGGCTTCCCGGCCAGCGAGCGCGCGCCGCAGGCGCTCTACGCGCTCGGCTTTGGCGCCTTCGCCCTCGGCCTCTACGAGCAGGCGGTCGAGGCGCTGGCGCGGCTGCAGCGCAGCTATCCAGACTATCGTTGGGACGCCGTCGGCTACTGGCTGGGGCGCAGCCAGGCGGCGGCCGGGCAGGTCGAAGCGGCCCGCGCCACGTGGCAGGCGGTCGTGGATCGCGCGCCCGACATCTACTTTGGCATCCTTTCGCACTATGCGCTGAAGGGCATTGCTATGACCGACGCCGCCATGCTGACGCGCATCCGCGAGGTCGCCGGTCCGGCCAGTCGCGTTCCCGGCGACGACGGCAGCCAGGCCTTCGCCGAACGCTGGCTGGCCAACTGGCTCGGCCTGTCGGTGGAGCAGGTGCGAACGCTGCCGACAGCCATCGCCAACGATCCAGACCTGGCCAAGGGGCGCCTGTTGCTCGAACTCGACCAGCGCGAGGATGCCCTGGTTGCGCTGGAGCGCGTCTATCAGCGCCATCGCGACAGCGCGGCTGCGCTCTATCCGTTGAGCCTGGAGTTTGCACGGCTGGGGGCGTATCGGTTGAGCATTCTGAGCGCCATGCGGCTGTTGCAGTTCAGCCCGGCGGGATGGGTGGAGAACGCGCCGGCCTTTTTGCAGCGACTTTCCTACCCGCGCCCCTTCGCCGAGCTGATCGAGCGCGAGGCGCGCGCCCACAACCTGGACCCGCTGCTCTACTACAGCCTGATTCGCCAGGAGAGCCTCTTTGAGGAGGGCGCGCGCTCGACCGCAGCGGCGCAGGGGCTGGCGCAGATCATTCCTGACACAGGGCAGTGGATTGCGCAGCGCGTCGGTCATCCCGAATACACCAACGACATCATCTATCGTCCGGTGATCAATCTACGCTTCGGCGCCTATTATCTGGACTGGGCGCGAGGCTACCTGGGCGGCAACCTGATCTCGGCGCTGGTCGGCTACAACGCCGGCCCCGGCAACGCCGACGCCTGGCGCAAGCGCTTCGGCCCGGACGACGCCCTCTTCGTGGAACAGCTCACCTTTTCGGAGCCGAGGCTATACATTCAGCTGATCCTCAGCAACCTGTATCATTACACCCGGCTCTACGGTTAGCAACGCTTTTATTCCTTCACCGCGCCTAACATGATGCCGCGCACAAAGTAACGCTGCAGGAAAGGATAGATCAACAGGATCGGGATCATCGCCACAAACAGTTTGGCGGCGTTGAGCGTGGCGTTGGAGAGTTCGGCGAGCAGGCGCGCTTGCCCGCCGTGCAGCGCCGGCCGGTCGGCGATGACCAGCTGCTGAATGTAGGTTTGCAGCGGGTAGTTATTGGGGTTGTTCATCAAAATCAGGCCATCAAAGAAGGAATTCCAATGCCCCACGATGCTGAAGAGCGTGATGGTCGCCAGGGCAGGCAGCGAAGTGGGTAAATAGATGCTCCACAGCAGTTGCCAGGGGCCTGCGCCGTCGATGCGCGCCGCCTCCTCCAGCTCCCTGGGAATGTTGCGGAAGAAGTTCATCAAAATGATGACGTTCCAGATCGGCACGGCGCCGTGCAACACCAGCGCCCAGAGGTTGTCGATCAGCCCATAGCCGGCGATCGTGAGATACCAGGGAACGATGCCGACGTTCAGAATCATGCCGAAGACGAAAAGCCACATAAAAAAGTCTCGCCCGGGAAAGGCGCGGGCCGTGCGCGAGAGGGGAAAGGCCGTCAGCACGGCCAATGCGAAATTGAGCGCGCCTCCCACCGCCACGCGCCAGAGCGAGACGCCAAACGCCCGCCAGAATTTTTCATCTTGCAGGATGTAGGCGTAGGCGTTCAGATTAAAGCCGACAGGCCACAGTCCCACCATGCCCCCGCTCACCGCCGCCCTGTCGCTCAGCGAAATCGCCAGAGTGTTGAGCAGCGGCAGTAAAGTGGAGACGCCCACCATGAGGAGCAAGATGGTGATGATCCAATCGATGATGCGGTCAGCCCTGCTGCGCGCCAACATGTCCTCTCCTGCAGATTAGAAAATCCGGTAATTGGCGTAGCGTCCGGCAATCCAATAGGAGATGCCGATTAAGATGAGCGCCACCACCGTCTTGAACAGCCCCACCGCCGTGCCCAAACTGTACTGTCCCTGGATGAGGCCGATGCGATACACATAGGTGTCGATGATGTCGCCGGTCGAATAGACGATCGGGCTGTATAGGTTGAAGATCTGATCGAAGCCGGCGTTGAGGATGTTGCCAATGCTCAGGCTGCCCACCAATACAATCACCGGCGCAATGCCCGGAATCGAGATGTACCACATCTTCTGAAAACGATTGGCGCCATCCAACTCTGCGACCTCATACAGCGTGGGGTCGATGGCGGTCAGCGCAGCCAAAAAAACGATCGCCTCGAAGCCAAACTCTTTCCACACATCGCTGAAGATGATGACCCACGGAAAAAGGTTCGGTTGCCCCAAAAAATAGATCGGCCCAATGCCGAAGAGGCCGAGAAAATTGTTGACCATGCCGTCGCGCGCCAGGATCGTGCGCAGGATGCCGGCGAGAATCACCCACGAGAGGAAATGGGGCAGATAGACCATGGTTTGAATCGAGCGGCGAATCGCCAGCGCACGCACCTCGTTGAGCAGAAGGGCGAAGAGCACCGCCGTCAGCAGCATGAAGACGATCTTCATCGAGGCGATGAACACCGTGTTGAAGAAGACCTGACGGGCGTCGCGCAGCGTAAACATGAACAAAATGTTGTCCAGCCCCACCCATGGCGAACCGGCGACCCCTAACGCGGGGTTAAAACGCTGAAATGCGATCACCGAATAAAAGAGCGGCACAAAGGTGAAGGCAAAAAGCAGGACGAGGCCGGGCAGGATCATCAAATAGTAGGCGAGGCGGTCGGTGTTTTTAAACATGGCGATCTCAGAAGATGAGCCGCGGATGCGGCGCATCGGAGGAATGAGCGCAGTATTTCTATCTGCACCAATCCCTCCGATGCGTTCACTTCCCAGCCGATGCGATGCTTACTCCTGATTCATCTTTTCCAACAATGCGGCGCCGCCGCCGTCATACCACTGCTGCACGAAGCGGTCGAAGTCATCGACCGGTCGAGAGCCGGTGATAATCTGCAAGAAGGTCTCTTCCTCTAACTTCTGCAGCGAAGGCCAGGTGGAGTCTGTGGCAAGAATGCGAGTGGCCACCGGGTCGGTGCGCACTTCGTCGTAGCCGCCGGCCAGCAGCAGGGCGGCGTCCAACCGCGCCATGCGCGTCGCCCAGTTCGAGGGATTGCTGCGCGGGGCGGCGATGTCGGCCTTGATCTGCTCGAACTCCAGCTTCATAGCGTCGCTGAAGGTCGCCGGATCGCGCACGCCGTCCAGCGCCTCTTTGTATTCGATGGCCATGCGCTCGACGACGTAGGGCTGCTCGATCAGGAAGGGAATCGGGAAGAGCAACCCCCAGATCTCGTTGAAGTTCGGATAGTACTGCGGCGCGTCGTTCAGGCCGTAGCTCAGGTCATTCTGCACGTTGAGAATCTTGAGCGCCAGCTCCGGATGGGGGTAGCCCTTCTTGACGACCACAAAGCTGTAGGTGTACTGGCCCATGGCGAAGGTGTACTTGCCGTTCTTGTCCTTGATCAGGAAGGGCTGCCAGTCGGCGTTCGGGTCGTTGCTGACCGAATCCGCCAGCGGCCACCATGGAATCCACCACGGCCCCATCATGATGCCGCCTCTGCCGCCGACGATAATCTCGTTGGCTTTGCCGGTGTCCTTGGTGGCGAATTCGGGATCGATCAAGCCTTCCTTGTACATCGCCGCCAGCCGCGCCAGCGCTTCTTTCGTCTCCGGCTGCACCGAGCCGTAGACGATCTGTCCGTCGGCGTTGCGGAAGAAGATCTCTGGGAAAGCGCCGTAGGCGTTGAAAATGGCGTCGAAACCGTGCAAATTCGAGGGCACCTGCACCGGATTGAGCGTGCCGGTCAGACCATAGGTGTCTTTGGCGCCGTTGCCGTCCGGGTCCTGCTCGATGAAGGCGCGGGCGATGGCCTCCACGTCATCGACCGTCTCCGGCCCTTTCAGCCCCAGCTTGTCGAGCCAGTCCTGCCGCACCCACGCCATGATCGGCGCATCGGCCTGCGGCTGCACATTCGGGATGCCCATAATCTTGCCGTCGATGGTGGCGGCCGCCAACGCCACGCTGCCCGTCTGCCGCCAGTTCTCCAGCAGATCGGCGTTGGCGTATTTCTCGATGTAGGGCGTCAGATCCTCAATGGCGCCGGCCTCGGTCAACTGCTCGAGCTGCACCGGATCCACGATCATCATGTCAGGAATGTCGCCGCTGGCGATCGAAAGGTTCAACTTGTCGCTGAAACTGTCGCTGGGCGACACCCAGGCGAAGGTGATGTCTACGTTCAACGTATCCTCAATGTATCGCAGGGCCCGGTTATCCTCGATCGATTCGCCTTCGGGCATGAGCGCCGCATTCTCCTGCCCTCCCTTGACCAGCACCAGGGTGGCGCGTTCGGGCAGCGGACTGTACGGGTCGGTCAACCGCCAGGGCTGAGCAGCGAGCACTTCGGCCGGCACCGGAGTCGGCGTTGGCCGTTCCACTTGCACCGCCGGCTGCCCAGGTTGCGCCGGAACAGCGCACGCCGAAAGGATCAACGCCAGCAATAGGAGGACTGCTACAAGTGATCTAGTGGATGCATGTGGTTTCATCTTGATTGTCTCCTTAGAACGCAGATGTGAAACTCCCGGGGTCCTTCTCTGAAATCCACTAAACGAAGGAATGACGACGCCAGATTGTTCACATATGTAAATTTTATTCACCGTTGGGAATTTGCAGTTGGAGTATAGCACGATGACAAAAAGGCTGTCAATCAGAAATTTTGATAATTTTTTCAGTTGTTCTCGGAAAGCGCGCGGCGCAGCGCACGAATCTGCTCCGGATCTACGCTGCGATGGCCTTCGCCTTGCGTCGTCGTCGCCCCTCCGAAATTTAGCTCTGGATTGGCGCGGGTGGAGGAATCCACCTGCACCCGGCTTGCGGAAGCGTGCACCTGCCGCACGCCGGTGAGACGCACCAGCTCGGCGACGTGCTCGCTGCGCACGCCGGCGCCGGCTATG
>FWPV01000678.1_pt1 | contig 104885 bp, 88 predicted proteins | sample 2228371 | NCBI WGS metagenome assembly FWPV01 (sample SAMEA103939776, study PRJEB20133) | metagenome
CACCTTCTACGGCAGCACCACGCCGCCGGCCTCCACCGCCACCCCCGCCCGCGCCAGCAGGTGCCGCGCCCGGTTCAGCCGCGCCCGCTCGTCGCCCTCCAGCCGAAACCCGCCCGACACCAGAAACCCGATCGTTTGCCCGCCCGCGCGCACCGGCACCGCCAGCTCCACCAGCCCGGCGTCGCATACCGTTTCGAGCGCCGACTCGCCGCTCTCTTCCAGCAGCCGTTGCACCATCCGCCGACAATGCCGCTGCCCGGCCACCTGCCCCTGCACCCAGCCGCAGCCGGCACACGCATCCCCTTTCCGGCCGCCCTCCCATTCCTCCCCCAGCGGCCCGTGCAGCCCCAGCGGCAGTCCCGCCAACTCCGCCCAATCCGCCGCCACCTCGCGCCAGCCACGCCCCCCGCGCAGCCGCCCGCCCAGCACCCGCTGAATCACCCGCGCCATCGCCCCCAAAAGTTCCCTGCCCATTCAGCATGCCGCCGGCGGCGATTCGTCAATTCTTATCGGCAAAAAATGCGCATTTTGCCAAAAAGGGCGCAGACAGGCGGCTGCCGGCCGGTATACTGCGCGGCGCCATGAAGGACACGAGCAGGAACAAGCATATGAGCACGAGCAGCAGCCAGAGCATGAGTGGGAACGCGGGGGTATTGCCCTTCCGGGTGCCGGCGGAGGTTGCGACCTTGCTGGCGGCGGCGCCGGCGGTGACCTTGGCCCGCTCGCTGGAGGATTTGTTGGCGCTGGCGACGCGGGACGCGGGGCCGGACGGTTGGCACGAGGTCGCCTACGAGGTGCCGGAGCGCGGGCGCGTGGTCGAGGCGCGGGCGTGCCGGGTGAAGAACGGGATTGCGGCCAACTACGAGGAGCCGTACATGCGCCGGCGCGACCCGGACTGCATGGTGATCGGGGACAACCTGCCGACGGACAAGCCGACCTATCGGGAGCGGTTTGGGACGGATTTCGAGCCGGTGCGGCGCCAGACCTTCGAGTGGCTGAAGACACAGCCGTTGGCGGTGTTCCCCTTTCACGCCGGCGTGCCGGGCAAGGGCACCGACGCGCTGGTGATCGCGCCGGACAACGCGGGCTTTTTCGCGTTGGGGCTGGCGATGCTGCAGGGTTTGATTCCGGCCGACCAGGTGCCCGCCGGCTTTGCGCCGCGGGCGGTCATTTATGTGGCGCCGCCGTTCCGGCACACGCACTTTGCCGGCCGGCAGGTGGTGGTGCACAACCGCCGCGAGGGCCTGCATGAACTGTTCAGCTACAACCTGTACCCGGGCCCGAGCGCCAAGAAGGGCATTTATGGGGTGCTGCTCACCATCGGCGAAAAGGAGCAGTGGGTCACGATGCACTGCTCGACGGTGCAGGTGGTGACCCCGTACGACAACCGGTTGGTCATCTCCCACGAGGGGGCCAGCGGCGGGGGCAAAAGCGAGATGCTGGAGGCGGTGCACCGGCAAAGCGACGGTTCGCTGCTGCTGGGCCGCAACATTGTCACCGGGGAGGAACGCACCATCACCCTGCCGCGCAGCTGCGAACTGCGGCCGGTGACCGACGACATGGCGCTGTGCCACCCCTCGCTCAACAAGGGCAACGGCAAGCTCACCCTGATGGATGCCGAGGACGCCTGGTTCGTGCGCGTCAACCACATCAACCGGTATGGCACCGACCCGCACCTCGAGGAGATGACGGTGCATCCGTCTGAGCCGCTGCTGTTCCTCAACATTGACGCCCAACCGGGCAGCACGGCCCTGATCTGGGAGCACATCGAGGACAGTCCGGGCAAGCCCTGCCCCAACCCGCGGGTGATCATTCCCCGGCGCGCGGTGCCGGGTGTGATCAACCGCCCGGTGGACGTGGACATCCGCAGCTTCGGGGTGCGCTGCCCGCCGTGCACCCGGGACAACCCCACCTACGGGATCATCGGGCTGTTTCACCTGCTGCCGCCGGCCCTTGCCTGGCTGTGGCGGCTGGTGGCTCCGCGCGGTCACGCCAACCCCAGCATCGTGCAGACCGAGGGCATGTCCTCCGAGGGCGTGGGCTCGTTCTGGCCGTTCGCCACCGGGCGGCGGGTGGACCATGCGAACCTGCTGCTGAACCAGATTCTGGAAACCCCGGAGGTGCGCTACATCCTCATTCCCAACCAGCACATCGGGGCCTGGCAGACCGGGTTCATGCCGCAATGGATCGCCCGCGAATACTTCGCCCGGCGGGGCGGCGCGCGCTTCACCCGCGCCCAGATGAGCCCGGCCCGCTGTCCGCTGCTGGGCTGGTCGCCCCACTCCATCCTCGTGGAGGGCCGCACCATCGGCTCGTGGTTCTTCGACGTCGAGCTGCAGCCGGAGGTCGGCGAGCGGGCCTATGACCAGGGCGCCGAGCTGCTCACCGCGTTTTTCCACAGCGAGCTCAAAACCTATCTGGACCGCGACCTGCTGCGGCTGGGACGGCGCATCATCGACTGCTGCCTGTCCGGCGGCAGCCTCGACGACTACGCCGCGCTCATCCCGCACGAGACGCTGGCCGCCGAGGATTGAGGGGCGGTGGAACAGTATGACCTGACCTTCCGGCGCGGCCTGCGCCCGGGCTGGGACCGGATTCCGGACGAGGCGCGGCGGCGCGTCTTCGGGGTGGACTATGTGAGCGTGACGGGCCGGCAGGGCGGGGAATTGCTGTTCACCCGCTACGGTTGGGAGCTGGCCCCCGCGCTGCTGCCGCGCCACTGGTTTCTGGACGAGCGCTACCGCACCGCCGGCCAGCGCCTGGCGGGCTCGACCGGCACCGTGTACCGGGTTCCCCACACCGGGCCCGGCGGGGGCCGGCTCGACCTGGTGGTCAAATTCAGCCGGATCGCCCAGTCGCCCGGCCATCTGGAGCTGTGGCCGGCGGCCGCCAACTGGGACGGCGAGGTGGCGTTTCTCGGGCCCTTCGAGGAATTCGGCAACCTCATGCGGCTGCGCTCGGCCCCGGGGCTGCCGCGGCTGCCCACCAAGACGCCGCTGGCCATCTACTGCCCGCCCCTGCACTTTCCCCTCTGGCGGCTCGGCCGCGAGCCCAACAGCCTGTGGCGTCACGACTACGCCCTGCGCGCCGACCAGGCCGCCTCCCCGTATCCCCCTGTCCACTACGAGTGGGAGCGCCTGTACGTGCTGCTGTACCGCTGGATCGAGGGTCTGGACGCCGAGGAGGCCGCCGCCTGCGGGCTGCTCACCCCGGAGGGCATGGCGGCGCTGACCTGGGCGGTCGACGCCGACCTCGGGCGGCGCGGGTTCGTGGTGCTCGACCACAAGCCCCGCCACATCATCGTGCGCCGCGACCGCCGGGGCCCGGGGCTGCGCCGCGCCCGCGGCGGCGTGCTGTATGCACTGGTGGACTACGAGCTGCTGGTGCCGCGCGGCTCCTGAACCGGCACGCCCCATTCGCGCAGCCGCCCCTCGATGAAGGCGATCACCGCCTCATGGACGGCGCGCTCGCCGGCGTCGATCCGCAGCGCGGGCCCGAAGGCGATGTGCAGCGGCTCGGCCGGCCGGATCGGGCCAAGGTCCTTTATCCAGCGGCCGTTGGCCCAGGCGTCGGTCTTCAGGGCCAAGGGCACCACCGGCACGCCGGCGCGGCGCGCCAGCTTGACCCCGATGGTGTTGAACGCTTCGCGGTCGAACGTCGCCGTGCGGGTGCGCTGCGGGAAGATGACCAGGGACCGGCCGGCCTGCAGGCGCTGCCGCCCGCCCTCGAGCACCGCCCTGAGGTCCTCGCGCGGGTTGAGGCGGCCGACCACCACCGGGTCGCGCGAGCGCATGATGTGCTTGAACACCGGATACTCGACCAGCGAGCGTTTCACCACGAAGGTGAAGGGGCGGAACGGCAGAATCACCGAGCCGAGCAGAAAGGTCTCCGCCGTGCTCATGTGGTTGCCGATGAACACGCAGGGCTCCGCCAGCGTGATGAAGGCCCGCGTTCCGGTGATGGCGACCCGCACCCCGACCCGCTCGAAGGCGGCGCGCACCGCCAGGCTGGCGCGAATCCATTCCGCGTCGGTGAAGGCGCCGCGGCGGGCGCGCCGGGCCGCCGCCAGCACGATCCGGCCCACCCGCGCATAAAAGACCAGCGTCGGCAGCCGCCGCGCCAGCCGGCCGGACGGGTCGCCGGCGGTCCGGTAGTCGCCGTCGGTTGCCGGCTGCAGACTGTGGTTGGCCGCCATCGATTTTGCATCATGCTTCTTGCGCCGGGGACCGCATGCGTCAATCCTGCGGCCGAACCATGCGCCAACCGGCAGCCGGGCAACCATGAACCATGCGCCATCAACCAGCCTGTGGCGTCCGGGCAACCTGCTGGCGGCCTGCGGGGTGGGCCTGCTCAAGGCCAGCGCGCGGCTGCCGCTGCGCTGGACCCGGCCGCTGGGGGCCGGCATCGGGGCAGTGGCGGCCGCGCTGTTCCCGTTCCGCCGCCGCGTCGGCCTGGTCAATTTGCGGCTGTGCTTTCCCGAGCTGGACGAGGGCGCGCGGCGGCGCCTGCTGCGGCGTCACTACCAGGCGATGGGCATGGGCATCTTCGAGCTGGCCGCGGCATGGTACCAGCCGGACGAGCGGATTCGCGGGCTCGGCACGGTGCGCGGGCTCGAGCACCTGCGGGCGGTCAAGGACTCCGGCCGCGGGGCGCTGCTGCTGACCGCGCACTTCACCACCCTGGAAATCTGCGGCCGCCTGCTCTTGTGCCACCACCCGTTCAGCTGCCTGTACCGGCGCCCCAACCAGCCGGTGATCGCGGCCGCCATGACCGCCGCCCGCGCCGCCCTGATGCGCAGGGTGATCCATTTCGACCGCCTGCCGGAGCTGGTGCGGGCCCTGCGCGAGGGGGACTTCGTCTGGTACGCCCCCGACCAGGGGCGGACCTTCAAATACAGCGCCATCCTGCCCTTCTTCGGGGTGCCGGCGGTCACCAACACCGCAACGGGCCGCATCGCCCGCATGGGCAACGCCGCCGTCATCCCCTTCCTCGGCTGGCGCCGGCCGGATGGCCGGTACGAGGTCGAGATTTTCCCGGAGCTGACCGATCTGCCGGAGGACCCGGCCGCCGAGGGCGTGCTCATCAACCGCCTGATCGAGGCGTTCGTCCGCAAGGCCCCCGACCAGTACTTCTGGCTGCACCGGCGCTTCAAGCACCGCGGCCCGGAGTACCCGGATGCGTATGCAAAATAATCCTGCTCTTGCTCTTGCCCTTGCTCTTGCACTTGCTCCGGATCGTGAGCAGGAGCAAGAGCAAGAGCAAGTGCAAGGGGATCGGGATGGGGATGGAACGGATGCCGTGGAATTCCTGAAATGAAGTACACCCGCTACCTCGCCCTTGTCCGCGGGCAGCGCAAGCTGCTGGCGATCGGCGTGGCCGCCGGCGTGGTGGCCGGGCTGGCCAGCGGCTTCGGGGTGCCGTTCTTCGTGGAAAAAGTGTTCCGGCAGATATTCGAGGACACCGGACGCGCCTACTCGCTGGGTTACCTCGTGCTGGTGGCCGCGCTGCTGCCGGGGGTGTTCCTTGTGCGCGGGATCGCCGGCTACCTCAACCAATACTTCCTGCAGTGGACGGTGCAGAACATCCTGATGGAAATCCGCCACCAATTGTTCGAAAAGCTGCAGGTCTTGCCGGTGGCGTACTTCGAGCGCCGCCAATCGGGCGACCTGATGGCCAAGCTGGTCGGCGACACCCTGCAGGTGCAGGAGGCCGCGCTCACGGTCGCGCGTGACGGCTTCATCCAGCCGTTCACCCTGCTGGCCGGGCTCGGCTACCTCGGCTACCTGGCCGTGGCGCAGCAGCAGGCCGGCTTCCTGGTCCTGCTGGTGGCGCTCTCCGCGCTGATGATCCTGCCGGTGCGCTACATCGGCAACCACCTCCAGCACCGCTCGCGCCAGCTGCAGCAGACCCTCGGCGAGCTCACCAGCATGATGGCCGAGAACCTGCGCGGCGTCGTCGAGGTCCGCTCCTTCAACCTGCAGGAGCGCGAGACCGCGCGCTTCCGCCGGAAGCTCGCCGACTACAACCACTTCGCCATGAAGATGGCCAAGTACTACCACCTGACCCAGCCGTTCATGGAGCTGCTGGCCGTCAGCATGGTGGCCGTCGCCTTTGTCTATTCCTACCGCCAGGGCGTCGGCTTTTCCGCGTTTGCCGCGATGGGCGCCGCGCTGTTCTTCTCGGCCGACGCGGTCAAGCGCATGGTGCGCCTGCTCAACTCCCTGCAGAAAACCAGCGGCTCCTTCGAGCGCATCGAGAGCGTGCTTGCCGAGCCGGAGACGGTCGCCGACGCGCCGGCCCCCGTCACCCTCGCCGCGCCGGTCGGCCACCTCTCCTTCACGGGGGTCCGCTTCAGCTACGGCGACAGCGCGGCGGCCCCCGACCTCGAGGTGCCCGACCTCGACATCCCCTTCGGCACGACCTGCGCGCTGGTCGGGCCAAGCGGCGCCGGCAAGTCCACTTTCGCCAAGCTCATACCCCGCTTCTATGACCCGCAGGCCGGCGCCATCCGCTTCGACGGCGTCGACCTGCGCGAGCTGCCCACGCGGGACCTGCGCGGCTGGATCGCCTTCGTCCCGCAGGCGCCGGTGCTGTTCGACGGCACCGTGCGCGACAACATCCTGCTGGCCCGCCCCGGCGCCAGTGACGCGCAGGTGCGCGCCGCCGCCCGCGCCGCCCACGCCGAGGAGTTCATTTTGTCGTTGCCTGATGGATACGATTCCCGGGTCGGCGAGAACGCCGTGCGCCTCAGCGGCGGCCAGCGCCAGCGCCTGGCGCTGGCCCGCGCCTTCCTCAAGGACGCACCGGTGCTCATCCTCGACGAGGCCACCAGCGCCCTCGACTCCGAGAGCGAGGCGCGCATCCAAGAGGCCCTCGCCGAGCTGGCGCGCAACCGCACCGTCCTGATCATCGCCCACCGCTTCGCCACCATCCGCCTCGCCGGCCGCATCCTCCTGTTCGACCATGGCCGCATCCGCGCCGACGGCCCCCTCGACGCCGTCATGGCCGACCCGCTCTTCCGCCGCCTCTACGAGGGCCAGCTGTACGGCTGAAACGGCCGGCGGTTGGCCTGTCCACCCTTGCGCTATGGGGCCGGAGCGCCTTCCCCTCGGTGAGCGCCTGCCTGCACACGCACCGCCTCTCAACCGCCCACTTCGCTCCAATACCGTTCCCAATAGGTGCACAGGGGGCCTTTCTCCCTGACGGGCCTGTCGGTTGGCAGGGGCGGCGCGACTCGAACGCGCGACCCACGGATTAGAAATCCGTTGCTCTATCCGGCTGAGCTACGCCCCCACAGGGGATTGCCACCGGAAGCGCAGGCTAGGCCACGCCTGGCGCAAGTCAATCCGGCAGGAGCGGTCGGGGGTGGTGCTTGCCGCCGACAGGCCCTGGCGGTTATTTCTTGAATATCAGCGGGCATCCGCCGATACAGCCCCAATGACCCGCTTCTTTCATGCCGAGCTCGACACGCTCAAGGCGCACCTGCTGCACATGGGCGAGCTGGCCGCCACCGCCCTGCGCGAAAGCATCCGGGCGCTGACCGAGCGGGATGTGGCGCTGGCGCTGGCGGTCATCGAGGGCGATGACCGGATCGACCAGCTGGAGATCACCATCGACCATGAGGCGATGCGCTACCTGACGCTGCGCGCCCCGGTCGCCGGCGACCTGCGCCTGCTGACGGTCGCCATCAAGGCCAGCCACGACCTCGAACGGGTCGGCGACGAGGCGCGCAACATCGCCAAGCGCGCCCGCAAGATTCTCCTCAAGATGGGCGCGGCGCCCGACCTGCAGCACATCCCCGCGATGGCCGCCACCGCCGCGGAAATGCTCGGCGACGCCCTCTATTGTCTTGTCGGCGAGCAGGTGGACAAGGCCTACGCGGTCCTCGCCAAGGACGAGGAAGTCGACCGCCTCAACAAGGACAACCTCAAGACCTACCTGCAGTCCGCCAAGAGCGACCCGGAATCGCTGAACCGCTACCTTGACCTGATCTTCATTTCCAAGTCGCTCGAGCGCATCGCCGACCACGCCACCAACCTCGCCGAGGAGGTCATCTTCCTGCTGACCGCCAAGGAGACGCGGCACCAGCAGGCCGCCCAGAGCTGAACGCTTGCGGGGGCAATTTTGCGGTTGTGCTTTGGCAGCAAACATGCTGACACTGCGTCTGTGCCGCCTATGGGCACACTTAACCCTAAACTCGAAAACAAAATGCCAAAAGCACCAACCACCAAAAAGGCCGTCTCCGCCACGGCCGCTGTGAAGAAAGTTCCCGCCGTGAAGAAGGCCGACGCCGAGAAGGCGCCGGCGGCCAAGAAGACCGCCGTCAAAACGGCCGCGCGCAAGGCCGCCGCTGCGGCCGGTCCGGTGACCACGGTGATCGCCAAGATCGACGCCGGGTTCGGCAACCAGCTGTTCATCCGCGGCAGCGGCTACGGGCTGTCATGGGAAAGCGGCGTCCTGATGACCAACACCGGCCCCAGTGAATGGATCTGGAAGAGCGATGCCGTGACCGGCGAGCTCGAATTCAAGGTGTTGCTCAACGACCAGCAGTGGGCCAGCGGCCCGAACGGCGTGGCGTTCCCGGGCGCCACCGTGGTCCTCGAGCCCAGCTTCTGACAAGGGGCGGCCGTCGGTTTCCCGCCGGCCCGCTCAAGCCCGCCGGTGGGTGTCGCGCGTCAAGCGGCGCAGCTTGTGCTGGATCGCCTCCCGGAGGGCGTCCCGTTGCCCCCTTCCCGGGCATAGGGCGTCCAGGTTGTAGTGGTCCAGCACGATGCGCACCCGGCTGAACGGGACGGGAACGATAAACCGGTCCCAGCTTGACAGTTCGTGGCAGGTTTCGCATTCGGCCCCGACCAGGCAAACCGGCGCACCCGTCTGTTGGACCAGCCATGCGGCGCCGGGGTGCGCGTGGTAGCGCGGCCCGCGCGGCCCGTCCATGGTGATGGCCACGTGGTCGCCCCGCTCCAGCAGCCTGAGCAGCTCCCGGGCCGCCACGGCGCCGCGGCGGCTGCTGCTGCCGCGCACCGGAAAGAGGCCCTCGGCCTCGAGAAAGTGCGCCAGCACGGCGCCGTCGCGGCTGGCGCTCACCAGCGCATGGATGCGCCGCCCCCCCAGCGCCAGGTGCTGCAGCGCGCCAATGCAGGGAAACAACCGGTTGTGCCACAACAGAACCACCAAGCCGGTGGGACTGTTGCGCAGCACCTCGCCGAGCCGTTGCGCACCCTCGTATTGCAAAGTCAGTTGCCACCGCCGCACCAAAGCGCCGAGCAACGCGAGGCCGAAGCCTTTGGCCTTGCCGATGGTGTGGACCGTTGCAGCCGGATTTGCAGATTCGGTCATCTTGTGCTCAGTGAAGCTGGCGCGCCCACCCGCCCGACTCAATGGAAAACCTCCTCCTGTCCGAAGGCCGCCCGGCCTGCCCCTGGTTGCCGCGGCCCGTCAAGCCGATGTCATGGCGCGACCTGCGGTTTGCCCGCAGGCGCGGGCCGGGGGCGTATTTCGAGACCGCCTGCAGCTACGCCGCCTGGTTGTGGCTGCAGGCGCAGCCAGCTCGCGCGATCCTTGCCTTGTGCCGGGCGCTGTACGTGGAGCCGCGCGCGCTGCCACCCGGTTGCCTCCCGCCCTACAAGGCTTATGGATGGATACTTGCCCAACACGACGGGCGGGGGTTTCTCGGCAACCCGCGGGTGAGCTTCCAGCACCAGGCAACGCGCATCCCCGATTCCCAGCGCCTCAAGCGCCAGCGGGCATGGGCGCTGTGGCACCTCACCCGGCGCATCCGGCCGGAACTGCCGGCCGACCCGCGCGTTCCCGAACGCGCCCCAGCCATCGACGACCTCGCAGCCTTGCTGGACACCCTCGGATTGCCCAATGAGGGGGCCCACTTCCGCACCGCGCTGGAGGACGCGCGGCCCGCCGCCCCACAGAGCCACACACCGGTGACCCGCGCGGAATAGCGATGCACCTAAAAAACTCAGCCTGACGCAGGTTCGGCCGGGGCGACCGGCCCGGCCGAGTCTTCCTCGGGCTCCACCGGCATTTCCTTGAACGGGTGGGCGGGCGGTGTCGGCTGGAGCGGCTCGACCACCTGCATGGGCTCCTCCGCGGGTCGCTCAACGACCCGCACGCTGAAGCGGCGCGGCTCTCCATCCCGCTCGACCCGGACATCGACGAACTGCCCCACCCGCGTGTAGAACATCGCATTGCGCAAATCGTCCACGGTTCCAACGGGATAATCGCCGATCTGGCGCAGGACATCCCCTTCCATCAGCCCGGCTGCCTGCGCCGGTGTGTCTGGAAACACCTTCGCCAAGACCAGCCGGTTGCCGGCATGAATGCCGCTTTGGACCTGGACCTCGAAGCCGATCCAGCCATACGCCACATGGCCGGAAAACAAAATGTCATCGCGGATGCGCAGCGCGGCCCGGGCCGGGAGGATATAGCTGGAGCTGACATCCGGCAGCGAGCCGACTTGGATGCCGAGCAACCGCCCGGTCAGGTCCAAATAAGCGGACCCGCCATCCCCGGGACCGGCCGGGATACTGGTGCGGATGTAGGTGCAGGGGAAAAAGCGCTCGCCAAAGCGGCTTTCATAACCGGCGACCAGCCCGAACTGGGGACTGACGTCGAACTCCAACGGCATGCTCAACCGCAACAGAAAACTGCCAAGCGGCGGCAGATCGGGCCGGTCGACCAAGTGGAAAAAACTGAAGGACTCCGGCAGGGTGTGGGTCCGCAGAAAGGCGACATTGGCGCGCTCGTCCAGCCCGATCACGTCGGCGCTGTAGGCGATTTGCCGGTGCTCGATCCATACCCGCAACGGATTGTTGACGATGCTGGCGTTGGTGATGATGAGCCCCTCACGGCTGATGAAGAAGCCGGTGCCGATGACCACTTGGGGAAGTTGATCCTCACCCTGCGGCGGATAGATCGCCTTGACGCGCACCAACGCGGGGGCGTGTTCCGCATACAGTGCCACCAGCCGCTCCTCAAGGGCGCGAAAGTCTCCCCCACCCTGCCCGGCCAACATTACCGGAAGGAATGCCGCCGACACCAGCGCGCCCACAATGCGGCGGACTGTGAAGACGCACCGAGGCATAGACCGGCGTCCTAAAAATTGCGCCCCAGCCGCAAGTCGGCAGTCGTGACTTGGTAGTTGCCCGCGCTCAGGCTGTCCTTGACATAGGAGGAGCCGGACGGCGGCGACAAACGAATGGCGGGCGTGTACAGCACCCTGCGGAATGGCAGCCCGGCTTCCACGGGAATCTCAAAGGCGTCCACCACAAACTGGTTGGATGCGGCTTGAGCGGCCACCCAAGCCGCGCCTGTCGGCACCGGCAAGGAACGGTCATGGGCCGCCTCGGCGGCCGCCGCGGCAAGCGCCGGAGCCATGGCATGCTCGGCCACTGCGGCCGGGCCGCGCGCGCCGATCCCCCAAAAGCTCAATCCGGACAGCAGCAGCAACACCGGCGCCGCGAGCGCGGCGGCCCGCAACCAGCCACCGCCCCACAACGCGCCGCGGAGTGTGTCGCGTTCCATCAGGGCCCGCAACCGGCGCTGCTGGAAATCATTCTCGAAGGAGTCCCAGAAATCGCGGCCGGGTTGTTCGAGGCGCTTGAGCCTGAGCAGTGCCTCCAGCGTCACGGTTTCTTTTCCCTTGTGGTTTGCCATGAACGACAGGTCAGTCGATGAAAGGTTTAAGGTCGGCTTGCAGTTGTTGTTTGGCGTAGTGGAGCCGCGAGCGCACGGTGCCCACCGAGCACCCCATGACATCGGCGATCTCCTGATGGCTTAACCCTTCAATCTCAAAAAGCACCACCACGGTCCTATGCTTAGGAGACAGCTTCTGCAGGGCGTCGTTCAATTTTTCCTGCAGCTCATTGAGCAGGGCGCCGCGCTCGGACTTGTGCCGCGCGGCGAGGGTCTCGATCACCTGGGCGTTGCTGCCTTCCTCCTGGATGTTCTCGAGGCTGAAGAATCGGCGGAAGCGGTTGCGCTTGAGATGGCTCAGGGCGGTGTTGACGCCGATGCGGTACAGCCAGGTGAAAAAGGCCGAATGCCCCTTGAAGCGATGGATCGAGGTGAAGGCCTTGATGAAGGCCTCCTGGGTGAGGTCCGCGGCATCCTCACGGTTCGCGGTCAGGTTGTAGATGATGCCGTACAGGCGCTCGCGGTACTTGCGGACCAGGACATCGAAGGCGGCGACCTCGCCGGCCTGCACCCGCTCGATCAGGATGCGGTCACTGTCGGCAGCGGTGGCGGCCTCCGCCGGGAGGGGTACGGCCTCACTGACTGGTTTCGACCACGACATCGTTGTTCAGGCTAGAAGTGTTTGGGGGTTGCGCAAGTCCGAACGGACTGGCCGCGGATAGGAATCATGGAATGGAGAATTTATTCCATGCCGCGGCGACAAAATCGAGCAGTTGCACCAGGCGGGGTTGCCGCAGCGGGACGGGAATGCCGGCCACCGCGCCGGCGGCGGCATCCAGCTCGCGGCGGAACGCCTGATGGACGCGCTCGAGCACGCCGCTCTGACGCAGCAACGGCGGCAGCGCGCCATGGGGCAGCGCGCCCTTGCGGAGGGCGGCCTGCTGCCGTTGCCGCTCATGCTCGGGAAGGGCCTCCAGCCACAACAGAACCGGCAGGGTGAACTTGCCGGTGGCCAGATCGGTGCCGAGGGTCTTGCCGGCGGTCGCCTCTTCCGCAAACAGGTCCGCCGCGTCATCGTAAATCTGGTAGGCGATGCCCAAGTGCCGGGCGTAGCGGCAGGCGGCATGGATGCCCTCCGGTGCCATGCCCGCCAGAAAGGCCCCGAGCCAGGCCGACACGCGGAACAATTCGGCGGTCTTCAGGTCGATCACCCGGAAATAGTGCGCCAAGGAGGGGTTCCGGCCGTCAGCAAGCGTCTGGGCGATTTCACCGGAACAGACCTGGCGGGTGGCGCGGGCGACCTCGCGGCAGACCGCGGCGGTGGGATACTGGGCGGCCAAATGCAGGGCATGGGCGAACAGCGCGTCACCGAGCAAAACCGCCGCATGCGGACCGAAGCGCGCCGTCACGGTGGCGGTGCGGTGGCGCAAGTCGGCCCGGTCAAGGATGTCGTCGTGGACCAAGGTGGCCAGATGGACCAACTCGACGATGGCGGCGGCGCGAATGATGTCGGGACCGGCCGGCTGGCCGTCATCGACGGACAAGGTGAAAACCAACAAGGGGCGCAGCTTCTTGCCGCTATGGCTGAGGCAATACTCGACCATGGGTTGCACCAGCGGCTCAAAGCCGGCCACCTCGTCCGCGAGGAAGGATTCCAGCTCGGCAAAGGCCGGCGCGCAGGGCGCCACCAAGGCCTGGAACGGAGCGCTGGCGGCAGCGGGCGGCAATGGACCGGGAGCGGGCATGTGCGTGGCAAGGTAGGCGCGCGGCCGGTAAAATCAAGCCGGCTGCCGGTTAAACCCAAAAGGCTTGCCGCCGCCGGGCTGCGGCATCCTATTCGGGCGCATGTTCGAGTCGCCGTTCCTGGTCCTGGCCGTTTTTGTCGGCGCGATCTATCTGGCCAAACTCTGGCGCGACGACTGGCGCGCGTGGCAGGCGGGCGCGCCGCGCGAGCGGGCCCTGCCGGGAGCCACGGGGGTTCCGCCACGCGCGCTGATTATCGGGGCGGTGGGCGCGCTGCTGCTGGTCGTGCTGGAAACGGGCGGCGAAATCGCCCTGGGAGTCTCCGGCCGGCAGACCGATATCACGGCGCTGTTCCTGCTGGCCATGCTCGGGGCCGGCATCATCGAGGAGGTCGTGTTCCGCGGCTACCTGGTGGTTGCCGACCGGGGACCGGCGCCCCTGATTTTAAGCATCATCGGCTTTTCCCTGCTGTTCGCCTTGGGCCACTACCAATACTACACCGCCATTCCCGAGGACGGAGGCTGGCGGGAAATGACGCTTGTGCTCGACGCCAAGGCGGCATGGTCGCTGCTGCTGCTGTTCCTGAACTCGCTGTGGTTCTACACGGTGCGCTTCTTCAAATGGAACCCGCACCGCTCCCTGCTGCCCTGCTTCGTCGCGCACATCAGCAGCAACCTCGGCGTGTTCGTCGTCAAGGCGCTGCAAGGCCACGTCACCACGCTCTTTTGAGAACGGCTGCCGGCGGGGAGGAGCCGGCCGACCCCCGTCACCCGCCGATCTGGAAGCGGGCGAAGCGGTTGACCACGATGTTTTCGCCGAGCTTGGCAATCTGCTCCTTGAGCAGGTCGCCGACGGTGATGTCGGGGTTCTTCACGAACGGCTGCTCGAGCAGGACGATTTCCTGGTACACCTTCTCGAGCTTGCCGGCGACGATCTTCTCGACAATGGCGGGCGGCTTGCCTTGCACCTGGGAGGCGGCGATTTCCTTTTCCTTTTCGAGCACGTCGGCGGGTACATCCTCGCGGCTGACGCAGGTCGGGTTGGCCGCCGCGATGTGCATGGCGATGTCGTGGGCCAAGGCCTTGAACGCATCGGTCTTGGCGACGAAGTCGGTCTCGCAGTTGATCTCGATGAGCACGCCGACCTTGCCGCCCATGTGGATGTAGGCGTCGACCAGGCCGTCGGAGGCGGTGCGTCCGGCCTTTTTGGCGGCGCTGGCCATGCCGCGCTTGCGCAGGAGGTCGATGGCCTCGGCCTCATTGCCGTTGGCATCGGCCAAGGCGCGCTTGCAGTCCATCAGTCCCGCGCCGGTCTTGGCGCGCAGGTCGGCCACCATTTTTGCAGTGATTTCGCTCATGGCTAAGGTGTTCGGGTGAAAGGATTCCGTTGGTTGGTCTAGTCCTCGTCGGTGCTGAACTTCTCGGGAATGAAGTCGGCGTCGTCATCCTCGGCGCGGATGGCCGTCACCGGCACCTGGATTTCCTGGGCGTGCGACTCGACGATCGGCTTGACCGTGCGCGGCTGAATGACTTCCGGCTGGGCGCGCTGGGCCAAGCCGGCTTGGATGGCGTCGGTGATGGCCTCGACGATGAGGCGCACCGACTTGATGGAATCGTCGTTGCCGGGGATCGGGTACTGGATGATGGTCGGGTCGCTGTTGGTGTCCACCAGGGCGACCACGGGGATTTTGAGCCGGTTGGCCTCCCGGACCGCGATCTCCTCGGTCTTGGTGTCGACCACAAACACGGCGCCCGGCATCTCATTGAGCTCGGTGATGCCCTCGAAATTGCGGCTCATGCGGGCCATCTCGCGGCGGATCGCCGAGCTTTCCTTGTTCGGCATCTTGTCCAGCGTGCCGTCGCTCTCCCAGCGCAGGTACTGCTTGTATTTTTCGATCGAGCGATGGACCGTGACAAAGTTGGTCAGGGTGCCGCCCAGCCAGCGCGTGGTGGCGTAGGGCATGCCGGTGGCGACCGCCGCCTCCTTGATCAGGTCGCGCGCCTGGCGCTTGGTGCCGACCAGGAGGATTTGCTTGCCGCCGGCCACGGTTTCCTCGACGAATTTGGCGGCCGCGGCCAGGCAGGCGTGCGTCTTTTCGAGGTCGATGACGCTGATGCCATTGCGATTGGCGAAGACGAATTTCTTCGCCTTGGGATTGAAACGGCGCAGCTGGTGCCCGAAGTGCACCCCCGCGTCGAGCAGGTCTTTGACGGTTATGTTCATGGTGGTGTTGTGTGCGGCATCCCGCTTGCGCGGGACAAACTGGCTGGCCGCACTGCCAGCTTTCAGTGGACGGTTGAGGGTTGCTCCGTTGCCGGCGCCGTGCCGGCAATTTGACGGAAAAGAGAGGGAGGAAAGCGCCCCCGGCACCCAGTGCAAGCGTAAACTCGGCGGACGCGCGCGAAACCGGCGCTTCAGCCGGGCCAGCGGGTGCGCCCGAGGGTGAAGGCATGGCACAGGGCCACTGCGGCGGCGTCGGACTCGTCGGGCGGCAGGGTCCGGGGCAGTCCGAGCAGGGCGGCGACCTGGCGGGCCACCTGCTCCTTGCTGGCCCGGCCGTATCCGGCCACCGCCTGCTTGACCCGCAGCGGCGGATACTCAAACACCGGGAGCCCGCGCCGCGCCGCCTGGCCGATGGCCGCACCGCGGGCCGCGCCCAGTTTCTGGGCGGTGCGGAAATTCTGCACATAGATCGTTTCCTCGACCGCCACGGCGGCCGGACGGTGGCGCTCGAGCAGCCGCTCCATGGCGGCGGCGATGCAGCCGAGGCATTCCGGCAGGCCGGCCCCCTTCGGCGGGATCACGGTCTCGCTCGCGAGATAGGCGCCGGTTTGCGGCGGCGCAAACCGCAACACCGCCAGGCCGGTTCCCCGCAGGCTCGGGTCGATTCCCAGGACGATGCCGGCGAATGGCTGGCGGGCGGCGGAAAGCACCAGCGGCGCGGCGGGCCGCGCCGCGCGGGCGGCGCCGTCGCGCAGGAAGGCGGCCCACTGCTTTCTGGCGCTGAAACGAGACATGATGCTCGACGCAATTAGAAGAACGCCAAGTTGAGGCCGGCAAGGACAATGAGGGTCCACACCGCCCAGCTGAACAGGCGCTGCGGAATGTGGCGCACCAGGCGCGGGGCGATCCATGCCCCCAGCATAGCGGCCGGGGCCAGCGCAAGGCTGATCTGCAGCGAGCCGGCGTGGATGATGCCGAGGTGCGCCTGGAGGGGAAGTTTGATGACATTGAGGATGAAGAAGCACCACGCCCCGGTGCCGATGAACGCCATTTTCGGCAGCCCGACGCTGAGGAAGTACAGGTTGGCGACGGGGCCGGCCGCGTTGGCGACCATGGTGGCGAATCCGCCCAGCGCGCCCAACAGGGCGCGAAATCCGAGCGTGTGCGGCAGGCGGTCGGCAAAGTCGGTCCTGCCGATCTGGGTCGCGAGGGTGCGCCCGGCCTGGATGAAGGTCATCGCCAGAACAATGGCGCCGATGCAGCGGCGCACCGCCGTGTCGCTGAGGGTGCCGAACAAGAAATAGCCGGCCAGCACCCCGGCGCCCAACCACGGCAGGACGCGCCAAAGGCTGGGCCAGTGGACATGGGGGCGGTAGACGGTGATCGCCACGAGGTCGGCCGCGATCAGCACCGGCAGCAGCAGGCCGACCGACGCGCGAGGCTCAAACACCGTGGCGAAAATCACCACCGTCAAGTTGCCGGCGCCGACGAGGCCCCCCTTGCCGAGGCCGACCAAGAAGGCGCCGAGGAGCACCAGGGCCCAGTCGAGGGGCGTCATGCCCCGCCCTCCCCCGGTTCGCGGCTGAGCCGGCCCGCGTGCATGCGCCAGCGGGTCCAGTGGTGAAAGGTGTCTTCCTCCGGATAGCGCGTGCCGGTGGCGACAATCTGGCAGTCACCGCCCAACATGCGCCAGAAGCCGCGGCGCCGATCCGCGTCCAGTTCACCGACAATGTCATCCGCAAGGATGACGGGCGGGGTGCCGCCCTGCAGGCGGTACCATGTGGCGAGGGCCATGCGCAGCGCCAGCACCAGTCCGCGCTGCTGGCCCTCGCTGGCGTATTCGCGGGCGGCCTGTCCGTGCAGGGTGACCGCGAGGTCGTCGCGGTGCGGGCCGCGGCGGGTGGTGGCCACCTCGCGGTCGCGGGCGGCGCCCGCATGGAAGGCCGCCGCGAAGGCGTCCGGCTCCGTCTCGCCGATGGAAGGGTCATAGGCCAGCCCGGGATTTTCAGCGACCCCGCACAGGCCCGCGTAAGCCGCCTGAAAATGGGGTACCAATTGCTCCAACAGCCGACGCCGGAGTTGGCAGAGTTGCCAGCCCTCGCGGATCAGCTGCTCCTCGAACGGGCGCAGCTCTGCCGCGGCGGCGCGCCGTTTCAGCAACGCATTGCGGTTGGCAAGGGCGCGGTAGTAGCGGCCCAGCACGGGGTAATACGCGGGCTCCATCGCGACGCAGGTCATGTCCAGAAAACGGCGGCGCAGGGCCGGCCCGGCACGCAGCAGTTGGATGTCCTGGGAGCTGAAACAGACGGTTGGGAAGCGGCCCAGGATTTCGCCGAGGGTGCGCACCGGCTCCCCGTCCAGCAGGACCTGCTTGGACCCGGGCCGCAGACGGATTTCCAGAAGCGTCGAGCCGAGCTGGTTGTGCTCGATGCCGTACACCAGCGCCGCCTCGCGGACCGGCGCCTCCCAGCGGATCAGCGCTGCGGGGTCGGTGGTGCGGAAGGACCGCAGGCTGGAGACCAGGCCGAGGGCCTCCAGCAGGTTGGTCTTCCCCTGCCCGTTGCCGCCGCAAATGAACTGTGCCCCATCCGGAAACGTGGCCGACAATTGCTCGAGATTGCGGAAATCGCGGACCCTGATGGTGCGTAAGCGCATGGCCGCCGGTCAGATTTGGATGACGCGGCCCGGGCCGGCGGCGGGTGCTTCCCTGTCCAAGTCCTCACGTGCCTGCAGCAGGGCCGCGAACAGGTGCTGCCAATCCTCGGCGGTTGTCTCCCAGCCGGCGCTGATCCGGAGCGTGCGCGCCGCCTCCTCCTGCCCGACTCCCATCGGCTCCATGACCGCCGCCGGCCCCTCGCCCCCCGAAGCGCAGGCGGATCCGGAAGACACCTGGTGGCCAAGCCGGTCCAACCGGGCGATCCAGCGCGCCGCCTTGTGCGTGGGAAGCGTCACCAAGGAAGTGTTCCACAACCGCGGCACGCCGGCCCCGTGAATCCGGATGGAACCGCTCCACTCGGCCTGCAACCAGCCCTCGAAGGCGTCGCGCGCGGCGCGTTGGGCGGGGGTCGGCGGGTGGCCGATCCGGTGCTCCAAGGCCGCCGCGAGCGCCAGGATGCCGGGCACGTTCTCGGTGCCGGCCCGCATGCCGTGTTCCTGCAAGCCGCCGCTTTGCAGAGCCGCGCCGCTCCAATCCGCTCCCACGATCAGGCAGCCGACCCCCTTCGGCCCGCCGAGCTTGTGCCCGCTGAGCCATGTTCCCGCGCACTCGGCCCATGCCGGGTCCGGCGTGGCGGCGGGACCCTGCAGCGGCTCCTTGCCGACCCACTGCACCGCATCGCAGAAAAACGGCACCCCTGCCGCGCGGCAGAGGGCAAGGATTTCGCGCCACGGCTGCAACACCCCGGTCACATTGCTCGCGGCCATGACGGCCACCACGGCCGGACGCGTGCGCCGCAACTGCTCGCGGACCCACTCGACCTCGGCCTGCCCCTGCCGGTTGACGGGGATGGTCCGCACCCGCCGGGACCCGAAGTAGGCGCGCGCGGCGTTGCCGACGCACGGGTGCTCGGCGGCGGATACCCATGCCTCGGCGCCGCCATCCGCGCGCGCGGCCGCCGCCCGCAGCAGGCCGTTGGCGGATTCCGTCGCCCCGGAGGTGAACACGACCCGCTCGGGCGCCACCCCGAAATGCGCGGCCACCCGTTCGCGCGCCGTTTCCATGGCCAGCCGCGCCTGCGCGCCGATCCGGTACGGCGTGGACGGGTTGGCCCATAGCCGGTGGCAGCCATCCAGCAGGACGGCTTGCGCCTCCGGCAGCATGGGCGCCGTCGCATTCCAGTCAAAGTAGGCCATCAGGGGATGCGCAGGACTTGGCCCGGCTTGAGCGCGTTGGGACTGCTCAACTGGTCCCGGTTCGCCTCGAAAATCAGCTTCCACTTGTTCGGGTCGCCGTATACCCGGGCGCTGATGCGCGACAGGGTGTCGCCGCCCTCGACCGTGTAGGTGCGCGGCTGCGCGGGGGCGGCCGCGGCCGGCGCGGCGGGCGGCTGCTGGATGATGATCGGGGCCACCTGCGAGGGGCGCGGCCCGCTCGCGGCAGCTTGCGCCGCGGCCTGCCGCAGGCGCCGCAACTCGCTTTCTTGCTCGGCCAGCTCGCGCTGCAACCGCAGGGCGTCCTGCTTGAGGCGCTCGTTTTCGTCGCGCAAGCCGCGCAGGGTCTCCAGCAGGTTGGCCCGCTCGACCGTGTCGCTGAACGGCTCGCCCGGCAGGGTTTGGACGAAGTCCTTCTGGGCCGTCAGGATGAGTTCGCGCACGAACTCGGCATGCTCGCCGTCGGGGCGCAGCGCAAGGTACCGGCGAAAGTGATAAATGGCGGCGAGCGGGTCCTTGAGGTGGTTGAGGTACAGCAGCCCCGCCTCAAGGTGCGATTCCGGGGCGTCGGGCCGCGCGCTCACCACCGCAAGGAAGGCCTGCAGGGCCTCCTCGCGCCGGCCCTCGCGCAACAGGCTCTTGCCCCTGCGGTAGGCGCGCTCGTCGGTCTCCTTGACCGGGGTCTCCGGAGGCGTGCAGCCGCCCAGCGCCACGAGCGCCATCAGCCCGGCCAGAATCCAAAAAAGCCAGCGGCTCGGGCTTTTAACTTTCCTACCGGAACCCATCTGCTATGCAACCAAGTGGGCTGCCCGCCGCCGGCCATCAAGCCCAATCCATTGCCAACCCGCATGCGCCTATCCGCCGAAGCCATCCTGAACCGCGCCCGCGAATGCCTGCGGCTCGAGCAGGCCGCCATCGCGGCCACCCGGGACCGCCTGGACGGCCGCTTTGTGACCGCCGTCCGCATGGTCGAAAGCGCCATCCTCTCGGGCCACAAGCTGGTTTTCACCGGCGTGGGCAAGAATGTCCCCATCTGCCTGAAACTGGCGGGAACCTTCAACTCGACCGGCGTGCCCGCCGCCTTTCTGGATCCCAACCAAGCCCTGCATGGCGACCTCGGCCTGTGCCAGACCGGCGACCTCTGCCTGCTGGTCAGCAATTCCGGCGAGACGGAGGACCTGTTGCGCCTGCTGCCCTCGCTCAAGCGGCTGGGCCTGACCACCCTTGCCCTCACCGCCCAGGCCGATTCCTCCCTCACCCGCTTTTGTGACCACACCCTGCTCTACCACTACGAACAGGAGGCCTGTCCGCTCAATCTCGCCCCGACCGCCAGCACCACCGCGGCGCTCGCCATCGGCGACGCCCTGGCCATGGTGTACCTCGAGATGCGCGGCTTCTCGCGCGAGGATTTCGCCCGCTACCATCCGGCCGGCAGCCTCGGCAAGGCGCTGCTGCTGACCGTCGACGAAATCATGCGCACCGGTGACCGGTTCGCCACCGGCCCCGACACCCTCACCGTGCAGGAGGCGATTCTCATCATCACCAAGTCCCGCTGCGGCTGCATCGCGCTGTGCGATCCCGCGACCGGCGTCCTGTCGGGGGTCTTCAGCGACGGCGACTTCCGCCGCGCCGCCCTGGCCGCCGAGGATGTCCTCGCCCAGCCGGTCGCCCGCTTTATGACGCGGACGCCCAAGACGGTCCGGTCCGGCTCCCTGGTGGTGGACGCCCTGCGCGTGTTCGAGGCCTCCGCCATCAACGACCTGATTGTGGTCGACGCGGACCACCGGCCGGTCGGGCTGGTGGACGGCCAGGACATGCCGCGCCTGCGCATCGTGTGAACACCGCAAATCGGTTGCCTTGCCGCCGCATTCGCCTATGGTTGCGGGCATGGCCAAAAGAAAACACAACAACAAGAAGCAGGCCGCGGACGGGCCCCCGGTGGTCCATGCGCTGCGGCAGGTGTTGGCGGACAGCTACGCCCTGATGGGGCAGACGCACCTGTGCCACTGGAATGTCGAGGGGCCGGGGTTCTTCGCCCTGCATGCGGCATTCGAGCAGCAGTACACCGAACTGTTCGGCGCCATCGACGAGATCGCCGAGCGCATCCGCGCGCTGGGCGCCTACGCTCCCGGCGGTCTCGCCAAGCTGGCCGCCCTCTCCGGCATGCCCGAGCTGGGCGAACACGAGACCGCCGCAACCATGGTGCGGCACCTCGCCGAACTGCATGCCAAGCTGATCGACGACGCCGCCGCCGCCCGCGACACGGCCGCCCGGCACAACGACAGGGAATCCGAGGACCTGATGATCAGCCGCATCGAGGCGCATCAGAAGACCCTCTGGATGCTGCAAAGTTACCTGAAGGACTGAATCCGCATCGGGCTTGCCCGGCCGGGTGCGACCGGTCTGCCTTCCCTGGGTCATGCCAACCGCCCCGGACCACGCCGCCGCCCCGGACCACGCCGCCGCCCCGCCCGGCATTCTGCTGGAATGCCGCGACCTGGTGCTCGGCTATCCGGTAGCGGGCGGCTGGCGGCAGGTCGTGCACGGGGTCGGCTTTGCCCTGCGCGGCGGCGCGAGCCTCGCGCTGGTCGGGGAGAGCGGTTCGGGCAAGAGCACCATCGCCAAGGCCCTCGTCAAACTGATCCCGGTGCGCAGCGGCTCCATCCGCCTGAACGGCGAGGAGGTGGCCCCGCTGGACGCCGCGGGGTTCCTCCCGCATCGCAAAACCGTCCAACTGGTGTTCCAGGACCCATGGCACGCGCTCAACCCCCGCCGCACGGCCGCCGAACTGCTCGACGAGCCGCTGCGCCTGCATTTTCCCGGGCTCGACCGCGCCGGGCGGCGCCGCCACTGCGCCCGGCTGCTGGACAGCGTGCGCCTGCCGGCGGAGGTCATGGGACGCTACCCCGCCGAGCTCAGCGGCGGCCAGCGCCAGCGGCTGCTGCTGGCCCGCGCCCTCGCCGTCGAGCCCGCGCTGCTGGTCTGCGACGAGCCGGTCAGCTCCCTGGATGTGTCCATCCAGGCCCAATTGCTCGAACTGCTGGCCGGGCTGCGCCGGGCGCGCGGCTTGACGCTGCTGTTCATCACGCACGACCTTGCGGTCGCGCGCCAGGTCGCCGACGAGGTCCTCGTGCTGCGGGACGGGCGCGCGGTCGAGCACGGCCCGGCCGGCCGCCTGCTTCAGTATCCACAACATCCCTACACCAGGCTGCTGCTCGAGGCCTGCCCCCGATGGTGAGATGGACCCGCTCGAGACGCCGTTGAAGCTGCCGGACCTGTGGCAGCAGAGCGCGATCCGCGCCCTGCAGGCGGGCCGCGACGTGGTCGTGGCGGCGCCCACCGGGGCCGGCAAGACCTACATTTTCGAGCTCCTGATCGAGGGCGGATTCGCCGGGCGCGCCGTGTACACCGTGCCCACCCGCGCCCTTGCCAACGACAAGCGCCTCGAATGGACCCGGCGCGGCTGGGAGGTCGGCATCACCACCGGCGACCGCTCGGAGCTTCCCGACGCGCGGGTCGTGGTCGCCACCCTCGAGGCGCAAAAGGACCGCCTGCTGCGCGGCGACGGGCCCGACCTGCTGGTGATCGACGAATACCAGATGCTGGCCGACGAGCAGCGCGGGCTCAACTACGAGCTGGCGATCGCCTGCGCCCCGCCCCGCACCCGCCTGCTGCTGCTCAGCGGCTCGGTCGGCAACCCGCAGCAGGTGGTGCAGTGGCTGCGCCGCCTGGGGCGCGCGGCCGAGCTGGTCAGCCACCTGCAGCGGCCGGTGCCGCTCGAGGAAATCCACATCGAGGCGCTGCCCGACCGCATTCCCGACAGCGTGCGCGGGTTCTGGCCGCGCGCGGTCGCCCGGGTGCTCAACGCCGGGATGGCCCCGCTGCTGGCGTTCGCGCCCCGCCGCAAGGCCGCCGAGGACCTCGCCTGGGACATCGCCCGCATGCTGCCGGAAGAGGACCCGCTGGTGCTCACGCCCGAGCAGGAGAAAGTGGCCGGCGACGCCCTCAAGCGCCTGCTGCGCGCGCGGGTGGCCTATCACCACAGCGGCCTCGAGTACGCCCAGCGTGCCGCGCTGGTCGAGCCGCTCGCCAAGGCCGGCCAGCTGCGCGTGGTGGTCGCGACCATGGGGCTCGCCGCCGGCATCAACTTCTCCATGCGCTCGGTGCTGGTCACCGACCGCCAGTACCGCTCCGGCGAGCGCGTGCACGAGGTCCGCCCCGACGAGCTGCTGCAGATGTTCGGGCGCGCCGGCCGCCGCGGCATGGACAAGGTCGGATACATCGCGGTCGCGCCCGGCAAGCCGCGCCTGCAGGAGGCCCGGCCGCTGCAGCTGCGGCGCGGCGACGAGGTCGACTGGCCCAGCCTGCTGCGCGTGATGCAGGCGGCCATCGAATCCAGCGGCGACGCGGCGGCCGCGGCCCGGTCGCTGGCCGGGCGGCTGTTCTGCACGCGGCGCATCGACCTTGGCCTGGACCGGTTCCGGGCCGCCGAGGCGGCGCGCCCGTCCGGCGAGCGGCGCGTCATCGTGCAAGAGATCGTGGAAATCCACAATCCCGACGGCGCCTGGGAGCGCAAGCGGGCGCCCCAGCCCGTCCCGCTCGGCGAATGCCTGCTGTGGCACAGGGGGGAATGGCGGCCGGCCCTGCAGGTGCCGGACTGCCTCGCCGCCCTGCAGGCGGGCACGCTGTGCCGCCTCGGCCCGGACGAGCCGCCGCGCTTCGGCCGGCAGGTGCCGGTGGCGCGCTTCGGCGCCCGGCCGGAGGAGGGCGAGCTGGTGCTCAGCCGCTGGCTGTTGCGCGGCCTGCGCGAGGCCGGCATGGGCCGGCACTGCGGCCGCAAGGGCTGGACCCTCGACCGCGTCGAGCGGCACCTGCTGCCGCTGCTGCCCCGGCTCACCCGGGGCGGCGCCTTCCGGGAATGGCGCGAACGCAACGGCCAGTTGTATGCAATTCTTCACTACGAAAATGCCGTCGCGCTCGCCCACCGGGACACGGCGGGGCGGGCCCTCCTGAACCCGCCGGAACGGGTCGTCGCCCACGCCACGGACCTTGCCCTCGCGCAAGGCCCGGAGCCGGCCGGCGCCCCCGCCCGCAGCCCCGCCGACATCTGGTACAGCCTCGGCCTGATCGACCGCCACGCCGCGCCGACCCGCCGCGGCATCCTCTTCAGCTTCTTCAACCACGGCGAGGGGCTCGCGGTGGCCGCCGCGCTCGAGGACGCCTCCTACGCGGTGGAGGACCTCATTTACGATCTGGCGAACCTGCGCGCCGGCCACCGTTTCGGCATGCAGGAGGCGGGTTCCGACCGCCTCGCCGCGGCCTGCCGCGCGGCCTACGGCATGGCGACCTACCCGGGGTACCTCCTGCGCGGCCTGCCGCCCACCTACGGCGAGGGCGCCGCCGAGCTCCTGTTCCGGCGCGGCCGGCGCGCGCCGGCCATCCGCGACGAGCTCGAACTGCGGGCGGGCGACATCGAGCGCGCCCTGCTCGAATGGCGCAGCCTGCTGCGCCATATCGCCGCCGCCCCGCCGCTTGCCTGGGACCGCTGGACCGCGCTCCAGCAAGCCGCCCGCGCCCACATCGCGCGCTTCCCGAAGCAGTCGCCGCTGGAAAACTTGCCTCCCCTGACGCCCAAACAGCGCGGGCGCCACCGCAGCTTCCTGCGGTTTGAACCCGAGGCCGGCGCCCCGCGCGGCCCCGCACCCACCACGGCCGCCGACCCGGCCGCCCCTGCCGCGGCGGCGGAAGCCTGATGCCGCCTGCGGCCCGGTTTGCTCACAACGGAAACGCTTCCACTCCAGCGGGGATGGGGTGCCCCCCGGCCCGGCTTCAGGGGAGCTGGGTTGCGCCCATCAGGTAGCGGTCGACTTCGCGGGCGGCGCCGCGGCCCTCGTTGATGGCCCACACCACCAGGCTCTGGCCGCGGCGGCAGTCGCCGGCGGCGAACACCCCCTCCACGGTGGTGGCGAAGCGCCCGTGCTCGGCCTTGAAATTGGAGCGTGCATCGACCGCGAAACCGAGCTGCTGGGCGACGGTCTGCTCCGGGCCGAGGAAGCCCATCGCGAGGGTGACCAGTTGGGCCGGCAAGGTGCGGCGCGTGCCCTCCTTCTTGATCGGCGCAAAGCGCCCCTGGGCGTCCTTGCCCCACTCGATATCGACGATCTCAAGCCCGGCCACGTTGCCCTTGCCGTCGTCGAGAAAGCGCTCGGTCATGACCAGGTACTGGCGCGGATCGGCGCCCTGCACGGCCGCGGCCTCCTCCTGGCCGTAGTCCATCTTGTAGACTTTCGGCCATTCCGGCCATGGGTTGTCCGGCGCGCGCTGCAACGGCGGGCGGGGCAGAATTTCAAGCTGGGTGACGCTTTTGCAGCCGTGCCGGAGGGCGGTGCCGACGCAGTCCGTGCCGGTGTCGCCGCCGCCGATCACCACCACGTCCTTGCCGCGCGCATGAATTTCCGGCAGGGAACCGTTGATGCCGTGGTCGAGCAGGTGGCGGGTGTTGCCGGTGAGGAATTCCATGGCAAAGTGCACGCCGCGCAGCTCGCGGCCGGGAATCGGCAGGTCGCGGGGCACCGTCGCGCCCGTGCAGAACACCACCGCGTCGTATTGCTCCTTCAAGGCGTTCGCGCTGATGTCCCTGCCGATCTCGCAGCCGGTGACGAACGTCACCCCCTCGGCCGCCATCAGGTCCACCCGCCGCTGCACCACCGCGCGCTTGTCCAGCTTCATGTTGGGGATGCCGTACATGAGCAGGCCGCCGATGCGGTCGGCCCGCTCATAGACCGTGACCGAGTGACCGGCCTGGTTGAGCTGGTCGGCGCACGCCAGGCCCGCCGGGCCCGAGCCCACCACGGCGACCCGCTTGCCGGTACGCACCGGCGGCACGCGGGGGGTGACCCAGCCCTCCTCCCAGCCGCGGTCGATGATGGCGCACTCGATGTTCTTGATGGTGACCGGCGGCTCGATGACGCCGAGCACGCAGGAGCCCTCGCACGGGGCCGGACAGACCCGCCCGGTGAACTCCGGAAAGTTGTTGGTCTTGTGCAGCCGTTCCAGCGCCTCCTTCCAGCGGCCCCGGTACACCAGGTCGTTGAACTCCGGGATCAGGTTGTGGATCGGGCAGCCGCTGGCCATGCCGGAAAGCAGGTGGCCGGTGTGGCAGAACGGCGTGCCGCAGTCCATGCAGCGCGAGCCCTGCGCGCGCAGCTGCCGCTCATCGGGGTGCGCCTTGAACTCGTTCCAATGGCGGATGCGTTCCAGCGGGGGCTGTTCCGCCACCGTCTGCCGCGGCACTTCCAGAAATCCGGTTGGTTTGCCCATGTCTGTGGTCCTGTTTGCGGTTGCTCTCAGTTGCCGGCGATGCGCGCGAGGTCGCGCAGGTTCTCCTCGAAGGCCGCCATCGCCGCCTCGTCGCCCGACAGCCCCTGCTCCGCCACCTTGCGGAAGGCGTTGAGCATGCGCTCATAGTCGCGCGGCAGCACCTTGACGAACTTCGGCAGCAGCTCGTCCCAGTGGTCGAGCACCATCCGGCCGCGCCGCGAGTCGGTGTACTCCACATGGCGGGCGATGCGGGCGCGCACCGCGGCGATCTCGGCGTCCTCGCACTCGATCAGGCGATAGACGTTGACCATGTCGCGGTTGATGCGGGCCGGGAACTGGCCGTCGAGGTCGAGCACATAGGCGATGCCGCCGGACATGCCCGCGGCGAAGTTGCGCCCGGTCTGGCCCAGCACGATGACCTCGCCGCCGGTCATGTACTCGCAGCCGTGGTCGCCGACGCCCTCCACCACCGCCTTGGCCCCCGAGTTGCGCACGCAGAAGCGCTCGCCGGCGATGCCGCTGACGAACACCTCGCCGCTGGTGGCGCCGTACAACGCCACGTTGCCGATGATGACCTCCTCCTCGGCCTTGAACTTCGAGCCGCGCGGCGGGTACACGATCAGCTTGGCGCCGGACAGCCCCTTGCCGAAGTAGTCGTTGGCGTCGCCCTCCAGCTCAAAGGTCATGCCGGGGGGCGTGAAGGCCGCGAACGACTGGCCGGCGCTGCCGTTGAACTTGAGGTGCACGGTGTCCTCCGGCAGCCCCTTGGCGCCGTAGCGGCGGGTGATCTCGCTGCCGGTGATGGTGCCGACCACCCGGTTGGTGTTGTAGATGGGCAGCTCGGCCCGCACCCGGGCGCCGCGGTCAATGGCCGGTTTGCACAGCTTCACCAGGAAGGTCAGGTCCAGCGACTTGTCCAGCCCGTGGTCCTGCGGCTTCTGGCAGGTGCGGCCCACGTGCTCGCCGACGTCGGGCTTGTGGAACACGCTGGTCAGGTCGACGCCGCGGGCCTTCCAGTGGTCGATGGCGTCGAGCACGTCCAGTTCCTCGACGTGGCCGACCATTTCCCCGAGGGTGCGGTAGCCCAGCTCGGCCATCAGCTCGCGCACTTCCATCGCGACAAACCGCATGAAATTGACCACATCCTCGGGCCTGCCGGTGAAGTTCTTGCGCAGGCGCGGGTCCTGGGTGGCGACGCCGACCGGGCAGGTGTTCTTCTGGCACACGCGCATCATCAGGCAGCCCATGGCCACCAGCGGGGCGGTGGCGAAGCCGAACTCCTCGGCGCCCAGCAGCGCGGCGATCACCACGTCGCGGCCGGTTTTCAGCTGGCCGTCGGTCTCGAGCACCACGCGGCTGCGCAGGTCGTTGAGCAGCAGAATCTGGTTGGTCTCGGCCAGCCCGAGCTCCCACGGGGCGCCGGCGTTGTAGATCGAGGAAATCGGCGAGGCGCCGGTGCCCCCGTCGTGGCCGGAGATCAGGATCACATCGGCGTGGGCCTTGGCCACGCCGGCGGCGATCGTGCCGACGCCGACCTCGGCCACCAGCTTGACGTTGATGCGGGCGTGGCGGTTGGCGTTCTTCAGGTCGTGGATCAGCTCGGCGAGGTCCTCGATCGAGTAGATGTCGTGATGGGGCGGCGGGGAGACCAGCCCGACGCCCGGGGTCGAGTGCCGCACCTTGGCGATCCACGGGTACACCTTGGAGCCGGGCAGCTCGCCGCCCTCGCCGGGCTTGGCGCCCTGGGCGATCTTGATCTGCAGCTCGTCGGCGTTGACCAGGTACTCGCTGGTCACCCCGAACCGCCCCGAGGCCACCTGCTTGATCGCCGAACGCTTGCTGTCCCCGTTGGGCATCGGCACGTAGCGCGCCGGGTCCTCGCCCCCCTCGCCGGTGTTGGACTTGCCGCCGATGCGGTTCATCGCGATCGCCAGCGTCTCGTGGGCCTCCTGCGAGATCGAGCCGTAGGACATCGCCCCGCTCTTGAAGCGCCGCAGGATCGCCTCGACCGGCTCGACCTCCTCGAGCGGCACCGGCTGGCGCTTGTGCCGGAACTTCATGAGCCCGCGCAGGGTGCAGAAGCTCTGGCTGTGGTCGTTGACCTGGCGCGAGTACTGCTTGAACACGGCGTAATCGCCGGTGCGCACCGCCTTCTGCAGCAGGTGGATGGTCTGCGGGTTGAACAGGTGGTACTCGCCGTCGCTGCGCCACTGATACACGCCCCCGGGGTCGAGCTCCTCGCCGTCATGGATGACGCCGCGCGGGTCGAAGGCCTTGCGGTGGCGGCGCAGCGTCTCCTCGGCGATCTGGTCGATGCCGGAGCCCTCGACCCGCCCGGCCGTGCCGGTGAAGTAGCGGTCCACCAGCTCCGTGCTCAGGCCGATCGCCTCGAAAATCTGGGCGCCGCGGTAGGAGGCCACCGTCGAGATGCCCATCTTGGCCATGGTCTTGACCACGCCCTTGAGCGAGCCCTTCAGGTAATTGGCGACCGCCTTGTCGAAGTCGATCCCCAGCATGGACCGGTCGATCATTTCCCGCAGGCACTCGAAGGCCATGTAGGGGTTGACCGCGTCGGCCCCGTAGCCGATCAGCAGGCTGAACTGGTGCACTTCGCGCGCCTCGCCGGTCTCCAGGACGAGCGAGACGCGGGTGCGCGTGCCGCGCCGCACCAGGTGATGGTGCAGGCCGCCCACCGCCAGCAGGGCCGGGATCGCCGCCCGCTCGCGGCAGATGCCGCGGTCGCTGAGGATGAGGATGTTGACGCCGCCCGCGATGGCCGTGTCGGCGGCCGCGAACAGTTTCTCGAGGGCCAGCTCGAGCCCCCTGCCGTCGCTGTCGGCCGGAAACAGCATCTCCAGGGTGGCGGCCTTGAAGCCCGGGAGGCGGATTTCGCGCAGCTGGGCCAGCCGGCGGTTGTCGAGCAGGGGGCTGCTCAGGCGGATGCGGCGGCAGCTCTCCGGACCCGGCGCGAGCAGGTTGCCCTGCGGGCCGATGAAGGTCTCGGTGGAGGTCACCAGCTCCTCGCGGATGCAGTCCAGCGGCGGGTTGGTGACCTGGGCGAAGATCTGCTTGAAATACTCGTAAAGCAGCTTGGGCTGGTTGGAGAGCACCGCCAGCGGGGTGTCGTTGCCCATCGAGGCGATCGGCTGCACGCCGTTGGTCGCGGTGGGGCCGAGCACAAACCGCAGGTCCTCGTAGGTGTAGCCGAAGGCGATCTGCCGCTGCACCAGGTTCTCGGTGCTGATGGGGGCGACGGCGACGGGCTCGGGCAGGTCCTGCTCGAGGACGCGCCGCTCCTCCAGCCACTTCCTGTAGGGACGCGCCGAATACACCCGGCGCTTGACCTCCTCGTCCGGGATGATGCGGCCCTCCTGCATGTCGACCAGGAACATGCGGCCGGGCTGCAGCCGGCCCTTCCTGATGACCTTGAGGGGGTCGAGGTCGGGCAGCACGCCGACCTCCGAGGCCATGATCACGAGGTCGTCCTCGGTGACGTAATAGCGGCTGGGGCGCAGGCCGTTGCGGTCGAGCACGGCGCCGATCTGGTGGCCGTCGGAAAAGGTGATGGAGGCGGGGCCGTCCCACGGCTCCATGAGGCAGGCGTGGAACTCGTAGAAGGCGCGCTTGTCCGGGTCCATGCTCTCGTGCTTCTCCCACGGCTCCGGGATCATCATCATCACCGCGTGGGCGAGATCGTAGCCGCCCAGATGGAGGAACTCGAGGACGTTGTCGAAGCGGGCCGAGTCGGAGCCGTCCTCGTTGACGACGGGGAAGATCTTGTGGATGTCGTCGCCGAACAGGTCGGTCTGGCACAGGGCCTCGCGGGCGCGCATGAAGTTCTCGTTGCCCATCACCGTGTTGATCTCGCCGTTGTGGGCGATGTAGCGGTTCGGGTGGGCGCGCGGCCAGCTCGGGAAGGTGTTGGTCGAGAAGCGCGTGTGCATCAGCGCGAGGGCCGACTCGAAGTCCGGATCGTGGAAATCGGGGAAATACTCGGGCAGCTGGCAGGCGGTGAGCATGCCCTTGTAGATCATGGTGCGGGCGGACAGCCCGGTGACGTAAAAGTAGTCCGCCCCGGGGAAGGTTTTCTTGGCCACGCGGTGGACGTTGTAGAACTGCGACGGGACCTCGTTGCGGCGGATCGCGTTGCCGACCCGCTTGCGGATGATGTAGAGCTTGCGCTCGAAGGCGAGCGGGTCGGTGATGCCGGGGGCCCGCTGGATGAAGACCTGCTTGATCACCGGCTCGTAGCGGGCGGACGTGCGCCCGAGGATGTGGCTGCGCACGGGAACGCTGCGCCAGCCGAGAAACTTCTGCCCCTCCTCCTTGATGATGTGCTCGAACAGCTGCATGGTGGCCTCGCGCTCGGCGGCCACCGGCGACAGGAACACCAGCCCGGAGCCATACTGCCCCTCGGGCGGCAGCGTCACCCCCTGGGCGGCCAGCTCGCGCCGCAGAAACTTGTCCGGCATCTGCACCAACAGTCCGGCGCCGTCGCCGGTCTCGGGATCGGCGCCGCTGGCCCCGCGGTGGTTCATGTTGGTGTTCATCATCAGCGTCAGCTCGATGATGTCGTGCGAACGCTTGCCCTTGAGGTGGGCGATGAACCCGACTCCACAGGAGTCCTTTTCGCGGGAGGGATGCCAAAGCCCCTGGGGCTCCGGCCATCCAAGCGGCGTCTTGGTCATGTTGGGCATAATTTCAAGCTGGCGGGTTTGGGCGTGTTTGCAACCGGGCTGCGCGCCGCGGTTCTTGGGGGCGTTGAAACCTGCTTGCGCAGGGTCCGGTGACTTTTCTGCAATTCGACCAACAAAATGCAAGGGTCCATCCGGAAAAGTTTCAGTTGCCCCGCCGCCCCGGCGCGGCCTCAATTGCAGCAGGGGCCATGCCAGTGAAGCGGTTCAGGTCGGAGGGTCCGGTGCTCTATGGGCGGTACCAGTTCGGGTACTGCGAGTGGGTGGAGCTGGACGCGCTGAACGAGCTGGGAGCGGTTTATGCCGGCGGGTACCTGCCCTACTCGGCGGCGCCGGCGGACCCCCGCCACCTGTTTTACATGGCGCGCAGCCTGCGGGTTGATCTGGCGGGCTTCGCGATGGACAAAAAGCGGCGCTACGACCACCGCGTGTGGGAGGCGTTCGGGTTGCGCCGCGTGGCGTATCCCAAGGCGGAATTCCTCGGCACGCATGGCGGCTGCGTGCACGACCGGGCCCAGGAGTGGATGGAGGCGCGCTTCGGGCAGGCCTTCCTGAGCGGACCGCGCCTTGCCTACATCCTCGCCAAGCCGTTCCTGACCGATGTGCTGGCATGGTTTGGCGGCGACGCCTTGACGGCCTTCGCGCTGGTGGTGCGCGGCGAGTGGGGCGCACATTACTGGTACGTGTTTTACCGGAACGGCGCGCCGCGGGAACAGCCGCCGGGGCACGGTTACCTGATCGATTTCCTCCAATGGGCGCGCGCGGCGGGGCTGCCGCACGCCTATCTCGGAACCGCTTACGGGCGCAAAAGCTGTTACAAGTCGCGCGGGCTGGCGGGCATTGAATTTTGGGACGGCAACCGGTGGGATGCGGACAAGGCGAGGCTGGCGGCCCTGCAGGCGGCGGACGACGCGCCGGACCCGGCGTGATTCAGCGCCCGCCGAGGGAGCGCAGCACGGCCTGGTCGGAAAAGGGGTGGCGGGTGTGGCCGATGATCTGGTAATCCTCGTGCCCCTTGCCGGCCACCACCAGCACGTCCCCGTCAGCAGTTCCGGCATAGGCCGCGGCGATGGCCGCCGCCCGGTCCACCTCCGTGTGCACGCGGGCATGGCCGCCGGCGGCGGCCAGCCCGTCCATGATCTCCGCGACAATGCGCTGCGGGTCCTCGGTGCGGGGGTTGTCGGAGGTGACCCAGACCACATCGGCCAGCCGCGCGGCGAGCGCGCCCATGATGGGCCGTTTGCCCCGATCGCGGTCGCCCCCGCAGCCAAACACCACATGGAGGCGGCCGCGGCACAGCAGGCGGCTGTTTTCGAGCACTTGCCTGAGGCCGTCGGGATTGTGGGCGTAATCCACAATGGCCGTGCAGCCGTTCGGCATGGCGATCCGCTCCATCCGCCCCGGCACCGGCGCGAAATCCGGGAGCGCGGCGGCCAGGTCCGCTGGCGAATGACCGCGGACGCGCAGCAGCGCCAGGGCGGCCAAAGCGTTGTCGATCTGGAAGCCGCCGACCAGGGGGAGCACAACCGGCCATGAGCCGTCCCGTTCGCGGACCGTGAAGGCCGTGTGGTCGGGCGCCAGGCGCCAGTCGGCCGCCTCGAAATCGGCGCCGCAACCGGCCCGCCCATAGGTCACCAGCCGCCCGCTGCAGGCCGCCTGCAGCCGGGCAAAGTGGCGGCAGTGCCGGTTGACGACGCACCAGCCGTCCGGCTTGACCTTGCCGAACAGGCGCTCCTTGGCCTCCGCGTAGGCCTCCTGCGTCCCGTGAAAATCGAGGTGGTCGCGTTCGATGTTGGTGAGCACCGCGGCGGCGAAGGCCAGCCCCTCGACGCGGTCGAGGGCCAGCGCGTGCGACGAGACCTCCATGGCCACGGCGGCCGCCCCGGCCTGCCGCAGCGCGGCCAGGTGCCCGTACAACTCGGGCGCCAGCGGCGTCGTGTAGGCGCCCGGGACGGAGAGCGCGCCGGCGAGCTCGACGCCAAGGGTGCCGATGCTGGCGCACCGCAGTCCGAGGCGCGTGGACAGATGGGCGAGCAGCCGCGTGGTGGTGGTTTTGCCGTTGGTGCCGGTCACGCCAAACAGGACCAACTCGCGGTCCGGGCAGCCGGTGACCAGGCGCGCCGCGCGCCCCAGCGCCCTGCGCGGGTCCGCGACCACCAGCTGGGGGACGGCCATGCCGCCGACCGGCTCCGGGGTGATGAGCGCCGCAAGGCCGAGCGCCGGCAGCCGTTCCAAATGCGTGCGCCATGTCTGCCAGCGGTTGTACTCGAGGTATTCGTCCATGCAGGCGAACAGCACGCCGCCGCCCCGGACCGCATCCGGATGGCAGGCGACGGCGGTCACCTCGGCGTCCGCAAAGCCGACCACCTGGAGGGGCTGCACAGCCTGGATGATGTCCCGCAGGCGCGCCACGGCGGCTTCCTAATCGAGCAGCGCTTCCGCGAGGGTCGGGGCGGCGATGATCTTGCGCAAGTCCTCGAGGTCCGGGGGAACGCAGCTGACCGCCTCCTCGATGGTGGTGATGCCATCCTTGACCTTGAGCATGCTGTCCTGGTGCAGCGTCTTCATGCCGTTGCGCACGGCGATGCGCTTGATCTTGGCCGTGTCGTAGCCGGCGTTGATGCCCTTGACCAGCTCGTCGCTGGTGGCCATCAGCTCGTGGATGCCGATGCGGCCCTTGTAGCCGACGCCGCGGCAGGCCGGGCAGCCGCCGTCCTTGACGTGCGCGATCGGGCCGGCCCAGTCGATGGCGCGCTCGAGGATTTCACGCTCCCGCCCCTCCGGATCGTGCACCACGCGGCAGGTCTTGCACACGCGCCGCAGCAGCCGCTGCGAGCAGACGCACACAAGGGATGCCGAGATCATGAACGGCTCGATGCCCATTTCGGTGAGCCGGCTGATGGTGCTGGGGGCGTCGTTGGTGTGCAGGGTGCTGAACAGCATGTGGCCGGTGAGGGCCGCTTCGACCGCGATCTGGGCGGTCTCCTGGTCGCGGATTTCCCCCACCAGGATGATGTCGGGGTCCTGGCGCAGAAACGCCCGCAGCGCCCGCGCGAAGGTCAGCCCGATCTGCCGGTGCATCTGCATCTGCAGGAGCCCTTTCAGCGTGTACTCGATCGGGTCCTCGGCCGTGCGGATGCACTTGCCCGGGTCGTTGATCTCGTTGAGCGCGCTGTACAGGGTCATCGATTTGCCCGAGCCGGTCGGCCCGCAGTGCAGGATCATCCCGTAGGGGCGCTTGATCAGCGACCGGTACAGCTTGAGGTTCTCCTCGCTGAACCCGAGCGCCGTCAGCGGCAGGGTGGACTTTTGCTTGTCCAGCAGGCGCATCACGCACCCCTCGCCGTGGTTGAGCGGGGCCGTGGAGACGCGGAGGTCCACGTCGATGCCCTTGCGGTTGAATTGCTTGTAGACGATGCGCCCGTCCTGGGGGAGGCGCTTCTCGGCGATGTCCAGGTTGGCCATGATCTTGAGCCGGGCCAGCAGGGTCTGGCAGGCCTTGGGCGGGATGCGCAGCTTCTCCTGGCAGACGCCGTCGATGCGCACCCGGATGCGCGCCTCGTTCTCGAAGGGCTCGATGTGGATGTCCGAACCGCCCGAGAAATACGCGTCCTCGATGATGCGGCTGGCCAGTTGCACGATCGGGTTGTTCTCGTTCTCGAGGTCCTCCTCCTTGATTTCGCCCTCCTCGGCGCCGGAGTCGAAGTCGATGTTGAGCGACTCCATGACATCGCTGAAGCCCTCGGGCCGCTGCAGCTCCTGCTCCTTCTGGAGGAAGTGGATCACATCCTCCTCCAAGGCCAGCAGGGGATACACCGGGCAGCGCTGCTGCTGGTGGATGGTCTCCAGCAGCACGGTGTTGAAGGGGTCGGTGATGGCCACCACCAGGTGCGTGCCGAACATGCCCAGCGGCAGCACCTTGTGGTCGCGGCAAAAGTCCTTGTCGAGCCTCTCGAAGGTGCGCTCCGACACCCGGAAATTCTTGGCGTTGAACGCCGGAATGGCGAAGGCCGCCGCCTTGGCCAGCAGGATGCTGAAGGCCGGCACGCCGTATTTCTGGGTCAGGATGGCCTCCAGCTCCTCGCCGGACAGGTCTTCCGAGCCGGAAACAATCTCCTGCACCGCTTCCTCGTCCAGGCGGCCATCCTGGACCAGCTCATGGAGCACGGAACGTAGAACCTTGGGGATTGCCATGTCAGGCCTTGGTCGGGTTGGAAGTCGCCGCCTCCGGGGCCGCCGCGCGCTCCGCCGCCAGCCGCGCCTCCTCCTGCTCAAACAGCAGTTCGAGTTGCCCCATCGGGCTGATATACCAGGTGACCCGCCCGCCGAGGCGCTCCTCCCAGAATTTCCGCACGACGTCGCTCAGGTAATAGGCGGTCGCCACAAACCAGCGGTCCTGCACCCGGTCGATCGGCGCGGTCCATGAGGCGTGCATGAGTTCGAGCGGCTGGCCGGCCAGCAGCGCCTCGCTGACGGCGTAGTTTTCAAACAGGACGGCGCCGACCGGGAAATGCTCCAACTGATAGTCGAGCAGGGCCTCCTCGCGCAGGGTCTGCTGATCGTAGATCAGGATGCGCAGCAGGCTGGCGCGCTTGAGGTCCTTGGCCCGGGCCAGCTCGGCGAACGCCTCGTTGGCGCGCTCCATCTCCTCGATGCCGGTCAGGCCGGCCTCCACCAGCCGGGTGCCGAGAAGGCGGTTGGACTTCAGCAACAAGCTGCTGGTTTCGCGTTCCATAAGTCAGAAAGTCAGGGGTTGCCGCTCTCCAGCAGTTCCGGGTAAACCAGCAGTTCCTCGCGCAGGATGGCGTCCGGATCGGCCGCCTTGCCCCCGACGCCGAGGCGCAGCAGCGTGCGCTTGAGGTCCTCGCCCTCGGCCTGGTGCAGCTGGATGAACTCTTTCTGGCGCCGCTTAAGGTAGGCGGCCAGCCCGGCTTCGGCGGGCGCGCCGGCGGCGCCGGGCAGCAGGCTCCGGACCTGGGCGGGCGTGGGACGGGGGCACTCCCGCAGCAGGTTCCGCAGGGCGGCGGCGCAGGCCTGGAGCTCCTGGTATCCGCCATCCCATGGGTGGTGCAGCAACGGGGCGAGCCCCGGCTCGCCGAGCGCGGCGCGCTCCTCGCGGCTGAGCAGGCGGGCCAGATAGACCGCCACATCCGGCAGGCGGTCGCGCAGGGGCAGCATCACCGGCAACTCGGGGGCCAGCACCGCCTGCTCGGCCGGCTCGAGGCGGAGACGGCCGGCGTCGAACGGCATGCCCGGCGGCAGCGCGTAGAGCAGCCGGGACATCGACAGGTCGCGCCCCGAGTTCTCGATAAATTGTATCCATTCGGTCAGCACTTGGACGGTGCGGTCGTCCCAGGCGCAGTCGCGCAGGTCGACCATGAGCAGCGGCGGGAAGGGGTCCTGCCGCACGACCCACGAGCGGGTGATGTCGGTGAGGGTGTCGGCGAGGCCGAAGCGCACCGGGTCGCCGGCCTGCGGCGCGGTCCAGCCCATGATTTCCATGGCCAGCAGGCGGGGCTCGGTGCCGGCCGGCGCGTAAAACGGCAGGTGGCGGTGGCGGGCGGCCTGCTGCCAGAGGCTTTCCAGCAGGCGGCGGTTTTCCTCGCTGGCGTCGGCAAGGTGCGCGGTGGGAGTCGGATAGGTGACCTTGACGGGGCCCGCCTGGAAGCCGAGCTCGGAGGCTTCCATGCTGGCGGCGAGCGGGCTGGGCGCCGCCGGGCCGGCCGGACGCACAAACCGCGCCACGCTCTGCAGCAGCTCCTCGGTGCGGAAGGGCTTCTCCAACGCGAGGGTCACGCCGATGTTGGCCACCTTGATCAGTTCCGGCATGTTCATCAGCCCGGAAATCATGATGACCGGCAGGTCGGGATTGATCTTGCGGGCCTGCTCGAGGAACTGCGCCCCGTCCATCTGCGGCATCTTGTAGTCGGTGATGACCAGGTCGAAGTTTTCCCGCCGCAGCCGCTCCAGGGCAGCCACCGGGCTGAGGCAGTAATCGGCGGCGTAACCGCTCTGCTGCAGCAGCTCCTGCAGCATTTGCGCGAACTGCTCCTCGTCGTCGATCAACAAAATCGGTGCGGACATGGCGAAGCGGCTATGGGGTGCGGTTCAGCAGGAGGTCCATGGCGGCCTGGTAACGCCGCTTTTCGTGCAGCAGGAACCGCTCGAGCGGGGTGCGCACGTCCGCGACGCCGGGGGCAACGGTGTCCATGCCCGCCTGCAGGGCCGCCTCAAAGTGCTTGAGTTGCGGACAGAGCGGCTGCGCCAGGGTCACGGCGCGCACGATCACCGAGCGCAGCTCGACCATGTTGTCGTGCCAGGGATGGGCCAGCAGCAGGGAGCGCAACCGCATGTCCAGATGGGCGGCCGGGTCGACGGCGCGGATGGCCTTCAGCACGATGGCCAGCAGGTCCTCCGGCATTTCGCGCAGGTTGGGCACAATCAGCTCGTTGGTGCCCAGGAACAGGTAGAATTCCTCGTCGATCTTTCCCTGGTCATAAAGGTCCTCCACCAGGTGATGGAGGCAGAAAACCATGCGCAGGCCGCGCTGCGTGCCCCCCTTTTCGTCCGCCAGCCCGATCAGCAGCCCGATTTCGTCGGCGGTCAGGCGCTCGGCCTCGAGCAGGACCAGCGTCAGCCCCGCCTCGGCATGCGATTGCCGGACCCCCTCGAGCCTGGCTGGCGTGACTTCGCCGGGCCGCAGCGCCGCGCAGTGGGGATAATCGCGGGAAAGCGCGGCGATGTCGCGCACAATCTCCTCGAAGAGGGTGCCGGGCGGCCCGATCAGCAAGAGGTTGCGCTGGAACGCCGCGGCGTCGCGGGCGCGTTGCACGAAGGCTTTGCCGGCGGCCGACAAGCCTTCGATCTGGCCGATGCCGCCGAGGTGGGCCGGTCCGGCCGCGGCCCCCGCGCGCGACGCCTTGGCCCGCTTCTCCATCAGCTCGTTGGCCTTTTTGAGCAGGGAAAAGATGTTGAGCGGCTTGATGAACACGCCCTCGACGCCATCGCGGATCAGGTCGCGGACCGTGTCGTCGGTCAGAAACCCGGACACCACAATCGCCGGGATGTTGATCTGCAGCTCCCGGAAGCGGTGAATAAACTCGCTGCCGGTGATGCCGCCCGGCAGGCGGTGGTCGGTGACGACCAGATGGACCGGCTGGGTCTTCAGGATTTCCAGCCCCTTGCCGGCATCAAACGCGATCCGCACGGTGTAGCCGGCCGGCTCGAAGATGCCGCGCAACATCTGGCTGTAATCCTGGTCGTCATCCACGATAAGAACGCATTTTTCCATGAAGCACTGAGGATCGGCTGGTTAAGGGGAAACGGGTTCGCTGGCGAATGAAAAAAGCGCCTCGCGCAGCCGCGGCAGGCCCTCGCCCAACAGACAGGAAACGGCGAGCGGCTCGACGCCGGTTTCCCGGCGGAACGCGTCCAAGTTGGCGGCAGCGCCCGGCTCATCGATTTTATTTACCACAACCAGTCGGGGCTTGGACGCAAGCCCGCGCCCGTAGAGCTCCAGCTCTTTGAGAAGATTTTGATAGTCCTGCCACGGGTGGCGGCCCTCCGCCCCCGAGAGGTCAATGAGGATCACCAGGCCCCGACAGCGCTCGATGTGGCGCAGGAAGGCATGGCCGAGCCCCCGGTTGGCGTGCGCGCCCTCGATGAGCCCCGGGATGTCCGCCAGCAGGATGCGCAGGCGGTCCGGATGGTCTTCCTGCTCGAGCACGCCGATGACCGGGCTGAGGGTCGTGAAAGGATAGCTCGCCGTCTTCGGCCGGGCGGCCGTCAGCGCCGCCAGCAGGGTTGATTTGCCGGCATTCGGATAGCCGACAAGGCCGATGTCGGCGACACTCTTGAGGACCAGTTGGAAGACGCCGCGCTGACCGGGCAGGCCCTCCTTGAACTGGCGGGGGGCCTGGTTGACCGAACTCTTGAAGTGCAGGTTGCCCCAGCCCCCGGTGCCGCCCTTCAGCAGCACCCGCCGCTCGCCCGGCTGGACCAGCTCCATCACCATCCTGCCGCTGAGGGCTTCCAGGACCACCGTTCCGGGCGGCACTTTCAGGACGCAATCGGCGCCGTTGCGGCCGTGGCAGCCCCGGCCGCGGCCGGGCCCGCCGTCGCCCGCCTCCCAGTGCGGCTTGAAAAAATAGTCGCGCAGGTCCGCCGTGTTCGGGTCGGCCACCAGGACGACGTCGCCGCCGTTGCCGCCATCGCCGCCATCCGGCCCGCCCTTCGGGATGAATTTTTCCCTCCGGAAACTCACGCAGCCGTCCCCGCCATCGCCCGCTCGCAGCTTGACTTGGACCTCATCGACAAACATCGTCCCCATCGAGGTTGTTCCCGCTTGCCTTGGCAAAGGAAAAATCCGCACCCTGACACCACCATTCCGCCTGTCACAACATGAAGAAAGTCGCCATCATTGAAGACCACACCGCCGTGCGCGACATGATCGCCCAGATCGTCCGGACCATGGGGGACTGGGAAATCGTCACCGAGTGCGGCGACGGCCGGACCGCGCTGGATGAATGCATCCGCACCAAACCGGATTTCATCATCCTCGACATCATGCTGCCGGGACTCAACGGCGCGGAAATTCTACGCCGCCTGCGCAAGCATTTGCCGGAGGTTTACGTGCTGGTCTTCTCGGGCTACCAGGACGCGGTCCTGCTGCGCGAATTGGTGGAGGCGGGCGCCCATGGATTCATCGGCAAGACGGCACCCCTTGCCGAGCTGCAAAAGGGGCTCGAGATCGTCGCCACCGGCGGCACCTACTTCAGCCCGGAAGTGGCGGAAGTGCTGCGTCAGTCCATGTTCAATCCCGCCTACAGCGGCACGCCGCCCCTACAGCGCCTCACCGCCCGCGAACGCGAAATCCTGCAGCTGATCGCCGAAAGCCACAGCACCAAGGAAATCGCCAACATCCTCAACATCAGCGTCAAGACCGCGGAAAACCACCGCACCAACCTGATGCGCAAGCTGGACCTGCACGACGTGGCGAGCCTGACGCGCTTCGCGATCGAGTACCGCATCATCGAGCCGCCGACCCGGCCGCTTCCCACTCCGCCGGGCTGAACCGGCGCGCGACCGAGAATTTCCTTGATTTGCCACAAACCCGGAGAATGCTTCACGCCACCATGAGCACACTTTCGCGCTTCACCCGCCTTGGCACAGCCGCCGTGCTGCTGGGCGCCCTGCTGTTGGGCGCCGGCTGTCGCAATACCCAGAAGCCCGACCCGTCGATGACCGCGGTGCGCGGCATCGGCACCAGCACGCGCGGGGCCGATTGGGTGAGCCCCGAAGACATGGCCGCCGCCGGCGCGCTCGGCCTGCAGGGGCGGGACGCCAGCCTGGTGGCCGGCAACCGCTTGGAGAACCTGTTTTCGCCGGTCTTTTTCGACTTTGACCAATCCTTCATCCGTCCGGGCGACCGTCCCACCCTGCAGCAGGTGGCCAGCTACTTGGCCGCCAACCCGACCCACCGGCTGCTGGTAATCGGCCATTGTGACTGGCGCGGCACCACCGAGTACAACATGGCACTGGGTGACCGGCGGGCCAAAAGCGTGACCGCTTACCTCGAGCAGTTGGGCGTATCCCCGACGCGCATGGAAACGCTCTCCAAGGGCGACTTGGAAGCTGTCACCGAGGGAACCGAGGAACAAATGCAGTTCGACCGGCGGGCGGACCTCGTCATCATCACGCCCTGATGGGTCTCAGCCTTTGGCGGCCTTGCGGCTGCCGACAAACTTCAAGACCCCGTCCAGTCCGCCCTTGGGGAAGCCGACCATCCGGTCGAGCACCTTGCCGTCGCTGTCGAGCAGAAGCAGCGTGGGGAAGGCCTCAATTCCAAAACGGGCGGCCAGCTCTTGGTTGTGATTGCGCTGTTCCGGGGACAACTCGCGGCGGCGGGGAAAATCCACCTCGAGCAGCACAAGGGATTCCTGCGCGTGTTGCTGAAAGGCCGGGGCCGACAGCACCTCCCCCTTGAGCTTCATGCAGGGAGGGCACCAGTCGGAACCGGTAAAGTTGACCAGAATCAGGCGGTCCTGCTGCTTGGCGGCCGCCAAGGCTTCGTCCATGCGGGTCAGCCAGCCCTCGCTGGCCCGGACGGCGGAAGCGCCCAGCAGAAGGGCGGCAAACAACGGCAAAATGCGGCGTGTTGTCATGTGGCTTGGTGGTTGATATGGATGATGGTGGGACTCCGCATGGGAAGCACCAGGCAAAACGGTTATTCCCGGAATTTGTTCAATTCACCGACGGGTCCTCGGGGGAATCGGCCAGCAACCCCCAATCCGGCCGGACCGCATCCAGCAAGTGGCGCCACAACGCCTGCGGCGGCAGCTTGCCAAAGGGTTGGATGAACGGACTGATGGCCCAGTCGAGGCGGCTGAGCTCGTTTTCGAGCTGACCGGAACTCCAGCCGGCATAGCCGAGAAAGGCGCGCGCCTCGATGGTCGGGTCGGCGCTGACCAGCTCCTGCAACTGTTCGGGCGGCAGGCCGAAGAACAGGCGGAAATTCTGCTGGGCGAGATTCCACTTCCATGCGACCAGAATGATCTCCTTGGGGGAAACCGGCCCGCCCTGGTACAGGGGCAGGTTGCGCAGCAGCGGCGTCTGCAAATCCGTGCGCAGCGAGCCAAGGGTGTCGCCGAGCGGGCGGTTGATGATCACCCCGATGGCGCCATCCGCGGCGGAGTGGGCCGACAAGAGCACGACAGCCCGGCTGAAATTGGGGTCCTGCAGCCCCGGATGGGCTCCCAACAGGAACCCGGCCAGGCTTTGGACCGGTGCGGACGGTTGTTCTTCCATGGTTCTGACAGCTCAACACCGAACGATACGGACGCCGCCGTCGCGAAGCAAGTCTGCGACGAGGCTGTCGTTGCGGTAGTCCCAGTGATACTTGATGCACCGGATGCCGGCCGAGGCAAGAATCTTGGCGCAATTGATGCAGGGGTAATGGGTGATGTAGGCGGTCGCCCCCTGCAGGCAGACCCCCCTCCGGGCCGCGTCCGCAATGGCGTTCTGCTCGGCATGCACGGTCGCCTGCTCGTGCCCGTCGCGGACATGGCTGCGGTGCGGCGCACCGGGCAGGAATCCGTTGTAGCCGGCGGCCACGATGCGGTTGCTGCAGTCGCCGGCGGAGACCAGCACGCACCCGACCTGCAAGCGGTCGCAGGCCGAGCGCAGGCTGATCAGCAGGGCCACGCTCATGAAGTACTCGTCCCAGGTGGGCCGGCCGGAGCGCCGGCGCACCACCTCGGCGACCTGCTGCAGCAGCGGGCTTTCGTCGGCGGCTGAGGGGTTCGGCTCCAGCGGCACGCTCATGCCGAAAGCTAAGGACAAACGGAGCACCCGGCGCAATAGCGCAATGCGCCCCCTCCCCTGCCCGCCGGACGACGCGCTTGCGCCTGGGGCGCCCACCGTGGTAGGCAGGCCCGATGAAAACCCGCTGGCGCATCGATTACAACGCCCCGTTTTGCCTGACCTTCGCGCTGCTGGCCTTGGCTGCTTATGCTTCCGCGGTGTTCACCGGCGGCTGGACCACCGCGCATGTGTTCTCCATCCCGGGGGCGGCCTCGTTCCTTGATTGGACCACGTACCCGCGCCTGTTGTTGCACACGCTCGGGCATGTCTCGGCCGAGCACCTCGGCTCCAACCTGATGCTGCTGTTGCTGGTCGGCCCCATGCTGGAAAAAATCCACGGCCCGCGCCTGTTGGCGCTGCTCAGCGGGGTCACGGCGGCGGTGACCGGGCTGGCCATGGTGCTGTTGTTCCCCGGCAACCTTGCCGGCGCCAGCGGCATCGTCTTCGCCTTTATCATCCTGTCCAGCTTCGCCAACGCCAAGTCGGGCACCATCCCCCTGACGTTCCTGCTGGTGGCGGTCATCTTCCTCGGCGGCGAGCTTTACCGCGCGGTGCATGCCGCCGATCAGATCGCGCAGTTCGCCCATCTCCTCGGCGGGGCTGTCGGCGGTTGCGCCGGATTCCTGATGAGCCGGCGCTGACACCGCACCCGTCCGACCGCCCCCGCGAACGGCCGCCCCCGCCCGCTACGCCAGGATGGGCTCGCGCAGCCACTCCGGCACCGCGTGGCCGTTGCGGCCCGCCGCCGCAACCAGGGGATAGCGGTACTCTTTCCCCTCGAAGTTGCGCATGATCACTTCCGTTTCCGTGATTTCCTGGACGTATTCCGGGTTGACCGGCACCTTGCCGCCGCCGCCCGGCGCGTCGATCACGAACTGCGGCACCGCGTAGCCGGTCGAATGGCCGCGCAGCGCCCGGATGATCTCGATGCCCTTGCGCACATCCGTCCGCAAATGGCGGCTGCCGGTGATCAGGTCGCACTGGTACAGGTAGTACGGCCGCACCCGCATCATCAACAGCCGGTGCACCAGCGAGGTCATCACCGCCGGATCGTCATTGACCCCGCGCAGCAGAACGCTCTGGTTGCCCAACGGCACCCCGGCAAAGCTCAGCTTCTCGGTCGCCTCGTACAGCTCCTCGGTGCATTCCTTCGGATGGTTCACGTGCAGGCTCATCCACACCGGCCCGTGCCGCCGCAGCACTTCCTGCAGGCCCGCGGTCACCCGCTGCGGCATGAACACCGGGATGCGCGTGCCGATGCGGATGAATTCCACGTGCCGGATGGCGCGCAGCCGCCCCAGCAGATGGTCCAACTTGTCGTCCGACAGCAGCAGCGGGTCGCCCCCGCTCAGCAGCACGTCGCGAATCTCCGGGTGGGCCGCGATGTAGCGCAGCGCGTTCTCGTAATTCGGATGAAAGTCGTAGCCCTGGGCGTTGGACACCAGCCGGCTGCGCGTGCAGTAGCGGCAATACGCCGCGCACATGTTGGTCACCAGGAACAGGCAGCGGTCCGGGTAGCGGTGCACCAGCCCGTCCACCGCCATGGCGCCCTCCTCCCCGACCGGGTCGGACCGCTCCTCCGGACTGGCGGCCAGTTCCTCCGCGCGTGGGATCACCTGCCGGCGGATCGGGCAGTCCGGGTTCTCCCGGTCCACCAGGTTGAAAAAGTACGGCGTGATCGCCAGCGCCAGCCGCGTCCGCGCCCAGCGGCAGCCCTCGCGCTCCTCCGGCGTCAGCTCCATCCACCGCTCCAGGTCCTCCAGCCGCGTCAGGCGGTTGCGCATCTGCCAGCGCCAGTCCCGCCACTGCTCCGCGGCCACCCCGCTCCACAACCCCTGGCCGCGATGCCAGTTCTCCCGCGCGTCCCCCGGATACATCCCACTTCTCCTACTCCTACTCGTACTCGTACTCCTACTCGTCCTCCCGCTCCTGCTCCTGCTCCTGCTCTTGCTCTTGCTTTCCAATGTTCAAGTATCATAAACTGTCAATGCTTCAACATGAAAACCCCTGCCTCCAGCGGCGGGCGGCGGGTGCGGCCGCTCGGCGACGCCGAGGAGCTGGCGCGCTGCCTGTGGACGATCGGGGACGTGGTCCGGCTGCGCATCCTGCGGCTGCTGCCGGGCACGCCGGACTGCCGCGCGGGCAAGAACGTGTCGCAGCTGGCCGAGGAGCTGGGGCTGACGCAGCCGACCGTGTCCAACCACCTGGCGCGGCTGCGGACCCTTGGCATCGTGCGCCACATGAAGCGCTGCCGGGACGTCTATTACTGGATCGACCCGGTCCGGGCGCGGGCGGTGGTGGCCGGCCTGGAGCGGGCGCTCAAGCTGGGGGGCGCACCGCGGCAAAAACGGCGGGAAAGGAATTGATTTCCGGAGGAAGGCACCCTTAATGCCCTGCCCTTGATGGTGCAGGCGAACCAATCAGGGGTGCTGGCATTGGAGGACGGGACGGTCTTTCGCGGCGTCGCGTTCGGCGCGGCGCGCACGGTTGTCGGCGAGGCGGTGTTCAACACCGCGATGACCGGTTACCAGGAAGTGCTGACCGACCCGAGTTATTACGGCCAGATCGTGACGATGACGGCGGTGCAGATCGGCAACTACGGGGTCACTCCGGAGGACGAGGAATCGGACGGACCCAAGGTGCGGGGCTTCGTGGTGCGCGAGGTCAGCCCGGTCGCCTCGAACTGGCGCAGCCGCCAGAACCTGCCGGACTATCTGCTGGAGCACGGCATTCCCGGCCTGAGCGGGATCGACACGCGGGCGCTCACCAAGCGCATCCGGGTGGGCGGGGCCCTGAAGGCGTGCCTGAGCACGGAAGCGATCAGCGACGCCGAGGCGGTGCAGCGGGCGCGGGACTGGCCGGGCCTGGTCGGGGTCGATTATGTCAAGGAGGTGACCTGCCGGTCGATCTACCGCTGGACCGAGGCCCCGCAACCGTTCACGGTCGCCGGCACGCGGCTGTACCCGCCGCCGCCCGACCGGCCGCGCCTGCCGGTGGTCGCCTTCGACATGGGGGCCAAACGCAACATTTTCCGCAAACTGGCCTGGCACGGCTTTGATGTGACCGTGGTGCCGGCCGACACCGATGCCGCCACGGTGCGTGGGCTGCAGCCATGCGGGATTTTCATCTCCAACGGGCCGGGCGATCCGGCCGCGGTGACCTATGCCCACCGGACCGTGCGTGAACTGCTGCCCGATTACCCGGTGTTCGGGATTTGCATGGGGCATCAAATCATTGCCCATGCGCTGGGCGCCTCGACCCACAAGCTCAAGTTCGGTCATCGCGGTGCCAACCAGCCGGTCAAGAATGTGGAAACCGGCGTGGTTGCCATCACCTCGCAAAACCACGGCTTTGCGGCCGACGCGGCCGAACTGGCCGCCTGTGGGGCCATCGTCACCGAATACAACCTCAACGACAACACCGTGGCCGGGCTGCGCCATCGCGAATGGCCGGTGTTCAGCGTCCAATACCATCCGGAGGCCGCCCCCGGCCCGCACGACAGCGACCCGTTGTTTGACCATTTTTATCAATTGGTGGCCCGGCACCGGGCGCGCCACAACGCTTCCGATCAACCCAAGCAAGGAAAGACACCATGAAGCAACCTATCCGCGTGGCCGTCACCGGGGCGGCCGGCCAAATCGGTTACAGCCTCCTGTTCCGCATCGCCTCCGGGGCGATGTTCGGGCCGGACCAGCCGGTGGCCCTCAACCTGATTGAAATTGAACCGGCCATGAAGGCGCTCAAAGGCGTCTGCATGGAACTGGACGATTGCGCCTTTCCGCTGCTCCACGATGTGGTGGCGACCTGCGACTTGGATGCGGGGTTCAAGGATGTCAACTGGGCGCTGCTGGTCGGCTCGGTGCCGCGCAAACAGGGCATGGAACGCGCGGACCTGCTCGGCATCAACGGCAGGATTTTCACCGGCCAGGGGCAGGCGATCGCCCGCAATGCGGCCCGCGACGTGCGCATTCTGGTGGTGGGCAACCCCTGTAACACCAACTGCCTGATCGCGATGATCAGCGCGCCGGAGATTCCGGCGGAGCGGTGGTTCGCGATGACGCGGCTGGACGAAAACCGGGCCAAGAGCCAACTGGCCCAAAAGGCCGGTGTGCCGGTGACAGCGGTGACCCGCATGGCCATCTGGGGCAACCATTCCCCCACCATGTATCCGGATTTCTACAACGCGCGCATCAACGGTCGGCCGGCCGACCAAGTCATTGCCGACGAGGCGTGGCTGAAGGATACCTTTGTGCCGACCGTCGGCAAGCGCGGCGCGGCCATCATCGAGGCGCGCGGGGCTTCGTCGGCGGCCAGCGCGGCCAACGCCGTGGTGGACACGGTGGTTTCCCTCACCCGGCCGACCCCGGCGGGGGACTGGCACAGCGTCGCGGTGGCCAGCACCGGCGCCTACGGCGTGGAAACCGGCCTCATCTCAAGCTTCCCGATCCGCACCAAGGCGGACGGCACGTGGGAGATCGTCCCCGGGCTGGAACTGAATGATTACGCAAGGGCCAAAATCCGGGCCAGTGTGGAGGAGCTGCTGACCGAGCGTCGGACCGTGCACGAACTGGGCATCATCTGACCCCGGTCGGATTGCAGTTCATCCGATTTTCCAGCCCCTCCTGCCGCCTGCGGCAGGGGGGCTTTTTATGGCCGCGTGCCGGACCGCAACGGCCGCACATCAGGTTCGCGTGCCGGCCGACCGGCGCCCAACACCCGCTGGCCGCCCCCCACGCTGAGCTCGAACTGTTCCGCCAGCAGGCGGAGGGGCACCGCCGTCTCGGGCGAGCCCATGTCCAAACGGCGCGCCACACTCTGCGCGGGGGCATAACCGGGTTCCTCTTCCAAGGCCCGTCCCAGCAGAATGCGCGCTTCCGGCGCTGCCGGGTCGCGCCGCAACAGCAAACTGGCCAGCAGGGCGGCGGGTTCGGGACGGTTGGGCGCGGCCTGCACGGCCGCCCGGAGGTGGACTTCCAGCTGCTGCTCGGGCGCGCCTGCGATGGCAAGGGCGCGGGCCATGCCAAAATGGGCGCGCCACGAGCCGGGCATCAGGCGCAAGGCCTGCTCAAAGGCCGGCAGCGCCAGCCGGGCGACCTCCGCGGCGGGCAACAAGGCCGCGTGCAGCTGCGCCAGCCGCGTCTCCGCAAGCCCCAGCCACGCTTCCGCGTGCCGCGGATGCAGCTCTATGGCGCTGCGAAACTCCGCTTCCAAGGCGGTCAGCAGACTCGGGTCGGTGAAGATCCGGTCCGGCTCCTTCAGGTACAGGTCGAGCCGCTCCTCGGCGGTATAGACCATGTGCTGGGCCTGAAAGCGGGGCACGCCAAAAGCCGCCGCCCAGCTGAGCAGCAGCATGGGGAGCAGGGAGGTCGCAGCGCCCGTCCAACCCGTGGCCCCGGCGCGCGCGAAATTGCGCGAGGCGGCCGCCAGCGTCGCCAACAAGGCTGCAACCAAAAACAGGTAAAGGGGCAGCTTATGAAAATAATCCCAGCCGGCGTAAACAAGGCAGCCGGCCAACGCCGGCAGGAGGGCGCCGAGCAGGATTTTGGCGGTGGGCACCCGCCCGCTGTCCCGCTCAATGCGCCGCAGGAGGTGGGGCGTCAACTGCATGCGTTTCATGCGCTCGGCGGTGTCCCGGTCGAAGGTGAAAAATGGCGTTGACCGCCAGGCCCTGAAGCCGTGCAGCAAGAGCAGGGCCAGCGGCACGCCCACGCAGAGCAACCCGACCATGCCAAGTTCGGCAAGGCCGTCGGCGTAGGCGGAGACCGCATACAGCGAAGCTCCGCGGGTCCCCGCCGGGCGGTAGGCTTCCCACAGGGAGCCGAAGGCCCCCAGCCCCGTCCCCAGCAGCGGATGCTCGCGGAATTGGCCCCATGCGGCCTGGATGCTGGCGGTGGCAAGGGGATCCTCGCGCCCCTGCACCAATTGGTGCATGCGCCGGCTTAAATCCTCCGTCCCGACCCAGGCCAGCGCCCCCGCCAGCACCAGCAGCAGGGCGCCGTAGCCCCAGACCCGACGCCTTGCCCGGGCTTCGCGGGTCAGAAAACAGGGCATGGCCAGCAGGACTAATCCCAGCGCCGCCAGACCCCATCGGTGGGTGGCCAGGACAAAGGAAACCAGCAACGCCACGGCCAAGGCGCCATTGAGGATGCGCGTCGGCCCGGAATGGCGGCGCACCCATGCGACGATGATCGAAAACGGCAGCAACAGCAGGAACAAGGGCGCCAAGTTGGCCGGATCGGACAGAAACCCGGCCGCGCCGTGGCCGTATTCCGGCACGCGCAGCCGGCCGGTGCCTGGCATCCAGTCGGGGAACAGGTAAAACTGCAGATAGCCGAACAGCATCGCCACCACCACCACAAGCTGGCAGACCATCATCAGCCAGTTCGCGGCGCGGCTGTCCGCGATGCCGTTGAGCACGATCAGGTAGACGGCGTAGGCCTGCACCAGCACGGTGAGCAGAAGGCCGGCGGAGGCGGAAGCGGGGCTGAGAAACTGGAAATGCAGCCAGGCGTAGAAAAGCAGCGGCAGGGGCAACAGGTGCTCCCAGTGAAGGGCGGGCCGGGCCGGCCGCAGCTGTTGGATCAGCGCATGCGCGGCCGCCAGCACCAGCAACAGCCCGGAAACCGGCACCATCGGTGCGGCGTAGGGAAGGAAGCCGCCGTATCCAATCAGGACCCTGAGCAACACCGCGCCCAGCAACAGGAATTGCAGGGCCTCCATGAGGCTCAGCGGCGATTGGCCGAGGGTGTACAGGAAACGCTGCCAAGGGCTTCGTGACAAGCGGGCTGCCATAAGCGGCGGCAGTGTCCGACGGTGCCCGCCGTTGCGGCAATCCCAAAATCCGGCCCGCCCACCCGGAATTTACGGCTCGAAACTTGATGAATTCCGGCCAACCCCAATGATTGAATTTTTGGCCCGCTGCCGGGGTCTGAAGCGTCAACCAAACAAACCAAGGCAAATCCATGTCCGAACCGTTCAATCTGGAAGCCGTCCAACAGCGGGTGCGCGAGCACGGCCAGTGGCTGCAAGCCCTGCGGAACGAGATCGCGCGCGTGATCATCGGCCAGCAATACCTGGTGGAACGGCTGCTGGTGGGCCTGCTGGCCAACGGTCATGTGCTGTTGGAGGGCGTGCCCGGTCTGGCCAAGACCCTGTCGGTGCGCACCTTGGCCGACTCGCTGCACGCCCGCTTCGCCCGCATCCAGTTCACCCCGGACCTGCTGCCGGCGGACATCATCGGCACCCTGATCTACAACCCCAAGACGGGCGAGTTTTCCACCCGCCAGGGTCCGGTCTTCGCCAACATCGTGCTGGCGGATGAAATCAACCGGGCGCCCGCCAAGGTCCAGAGCGCGCTCCTGGAGGCGATGCAGGAGCGCCAGGTCACGATCGGCGACCACACCTTTGCCCTCCCCCACCCGTTCCTGGTGCTGGCCACGGAGAATCCGATAGACCAGGAAGGCACCTATCCCTTGCCCGAAGCGCAGGTGGACCGCTTCATGTTGAAACTGCGGATCGGCTATCCTTCCAAGGATGAGGAATTGCAAATCCTGCAGACCATGGCGACGACCGGCGAGCGGCCATGCGCCTCGGCCGTCGTTTCCTTGGACCAGGTTCTCGCGGCCCGCCGCACCATCAACGACATCTATCTCGATCCCAAGGTGGGCGCCTACATCATCGAGCTGGTGTTCTGCACGCGCGAGCCGGAAGGTCACGGGCTCGGGGAACTGCGGCCGCTGATCCAGTTCGGCGCCAGCCCGCGCGCCACCATCTATCTGACCCTCGCCGCCAAGGCATGGGCGTTCCTGCAGGGGCGCGGCTTTGTCACCCCGCAGGATGTCAAATCCATCGCGCCGGACGTGCTGCGCCACCGCATCCTGCTCACCTACGAGGCCGAGGCCGAGGAGTGGGACACCGAGGCGGTCGTGCGCCGGATTCTGGAAACCGTGCCGGTCCCCTGAGCCGGCCCGCGCCTCGCGCCGTCCAACCGATCTGGCCGCAATGACCCCATCGGAACGCACCCGCGAAATCCTGCGCAAGGTCCGCCAGGTGGAAATCCGCAGCCGGCGGTTTGTGGACGAGTCGCTGGTCGGCGCCTACCACAGCGTCTTCAAGGGCCACGGAATGGATTTCGCGGAGGTGCGCGAATATCAGCCCGGCGACGACGTGCGCGCCATCGACTGGAACGTCACCGCCCGCATGGACCGGCCGTTCATCAAAAAGTACGAGGAGGAGCGCGAGCTGACGATCATGCTGCTGGTCGACATTTCCGGTTCCGGGGATTTCGGCAGCGTCAACCAGACCAAGCGGGAACTGGCCGCCGAGCTGGCCAGCGTGCTGGCCTTCAGCGCCACCCGCAACAATGACAAGGTCGGCCTGATGCTGTTCTCCGACGAGGTCGAGCAGATCATCATGCCGAAGAAGGGCCGCCCCCACGTGCTGCGCGTCATCCGGGAAATTCTGTTTTGCACCCCGCGGCGGACCGGCACCGACATCGGCGAGGCGTTGCGCACGCTCAACCGGCTGCTGCGCCGCAAGGCGGTCTGTTTCCTCATCAGCGACTTCCTCACCGCGGACTTGGAAGCGTGGCTGCGGCCCGCCGCCCCCGAGCGGTCCGGCGACCTGCAGAAGATGCTCACCCTCACCGGCAAGCGCCATGACCTCATCTGCATCGACCTGCAGGACCCGCGTGAGACGGCGTTGCCGGCCGTGGGCTGGGTCGTGCTCGAGGACGCCGAGACCGGCCAACAGCTCGAGGTGGAAACTTCCAACCCGGTCCTGCAGCGCCTCTATCGCGAGCAGAACCGGCGCCGGCTCGAGCGCATGGAAGAGATTTTCGCGCGGTCCGCGGTCGACCATTTTCGGGTCACCACGGCCGAACCCTACATCCCGGCTCTGCGGGCCTTTTTCAAACGGCGGGAATGGAGGCGCTGATGGAGGATTTCGCGGACATTGAAGGCCTGGTGCCGATCGGCTTGCCGGTCTGGGTTTGGCTCGCGCTTGCCGCCGTCCTGCTGGGACTGGTGGCTGTGGCGGTCGGCCTGTGGCTGCGCCGGCGCCGCACCCCCGCACCGGCGTCGGCGGAGCCCGTGCGCGCGCCGAGGGAAGTGGCGCTGGAGCGGTTGGCGGCCCTGCGCGCGCGGGAGGCGTCCATGGCGGCGGAGCCGTTCACCGTCGAGGTGTCGGACATCGTCCGCGATTACCTCGAGGCCGCGCTGGCAATTCCCGCCCGGGAGCAGACCTCCGAGGAGTTTCTGCAGGCGCTGGAGGCCCGGCCGGATTTGCCGGCGGCGCTGCGCGCCCACATGCCCCCGTTTTTGGAACAATGCGACCGCGTCAAATTCGCGCGCCAGGACTTGGCCGGCGCGCAGCGCGGAACACTGTTGCAGGCCGCCCAGGCGGTTGTGGAGGCGCAATCATGATCTTCCGTTTCGCCGAACCGGCCTGGCTGTGGCTGCTGTTGTTGTTGCCGGCGCTGTTCTGGCTGCAGGGCAGGGCCGGCGGCACCTCGGCGGTGCGGTTCCCATCGGTCCAACTGGCCGCCCAAGTGGCCGCCCTTGTTCGGCGGCGCGCTGGCCGCTGGCGCGCCGCCTTGCGCTGGTTCGCGGCCGCCTTCCTGATCGTCGCCCTTGCCCGGCCCCAGACCGGCGAGGAGCTGCACAGCACCCCCAGCAGCGGCGTCGACCTGGTGGTCGCCATCGACCTGTCCACCTCGATGTGGGCCCATGATTTCGAGATTGGCGGGGTGCCGCAGGACCGGCTCACCGCCCTGCGGGCCGTCGTGCGCGAGTTCATCGCCGGCCGCCCGCATGACCGCATCGCCCTGATCGCCTTCGCCGCCGAGCCGTATCTGGTCAGCCCCTTGACCTTGAATCACGACTGGCTGTTGCGCCGGCTCGACCAGCTGCGAATCGGCCAGATCGAGGATGGCACGGCGATCGGCAGCGCCATCGGGGCCGCCATCAATCGCCTGCGGGATGCGCCGGCCCGGTCGCGCAGCATCATCCTCGTCACCGACGGCGCCAACAACCGCGGCCAACTGGACCCGCTTACCGCCGCGGAGGCCGCCCGGACGCTCGGCATCAAGGTCCATACCGTCGGGGTGGGCCGCGAAGGCATGGTCCCCTACCCCCTGCGCTTGGACGAAAGCGGGCGGCCGGCGCGGACCCGCGATGGGCGCCTTGCCCTGCGCCAAGTCCAATCCGACATTGATCTGCCCACTTTGCAGCGAATCGCCGAGATCACCGGCGGCCGCTACTTCCACGCCACCGACTCCGCCAAACTGCGTGAAATCTACGCGGAAATCGATCGCCTCGAAAAGACCGAAGTCGCGCTGCAGGTGCGGCGGCGGTACGCCGAGGCGTTCCCCTACCCGTTGGCCATCGGCCTGACGCTGCTGGTCATGGATATCCTGCTCCGTCAAACCCGCTACCGCCGTTTGCCATGACCGCCGCTTTGTTCGCTGAACCCGCATGGGTGCTTGCCGCACCGGCTGTCCTGCTGGGGCTGGCCGGCCTGTTTTGGTTTTCCGAGCGTCAGGCGGCGCGGCGCCTGCAGCGCTTTGCCGCGCCTGAATTGGCGGCGCGGCTGACCGCCAGCCACAGCCGCGCGCGACTGTGGGGAAAAAACGCGCTGCTGCTGGTGGTCGTCGCCCTGTTGTTCCTTGCCTTGGCCCGGCCACAATGGGGTGCGAATTGGGAACAGGGCCAAGCGCGCGGCGTTGACGTCCTCATCGCCTTGGACACCTCGCGCAGCATGCTGGCGCAGGATGTCGCCCCGAGCCGCCTCGAGCGCTCCAAGTTGGCCATCCTTGACCTCGTGGACTCCTTGCGCGGCGACCGCGTCGGCCTGATCGCTTTTGCCGGCCAAGCGTTTCTCCAATGCCCGCTAACCCTTGACTACCAGGCCTTCCGCCAGACCTTGGCGGCCATCGATACCGACACCATCCCGGTGGGCGGCACCCACATCGCCGCCGCCATCCGCGAGGCGGAAGCGTACTTCGAACGCACCGAGGCCGCGCGGGTGCTGGTTCTTGTGACCGACGGGGAAGATCTCGAAGCCGGCGGCATCACCCTGGCGCGCACCGCCGCCCGCAACGGCATGCGCATCCTCACCGTCGGGGTCGGCTCGGCCGCCGGAGAATTGATCCCGGTCCCCGCGCCGGACGGCGGCACCCAGTACCTGCGCGACGCGAGCGGCCGGCCCGTCACCTCCCGCTTGGACGAACAGACCCTGCAGCGCATCGCCGAGGTGAGCAACGGGATGTACGTTCCTCTGGGACCCACTGGTGAAGGGCTCCGCCGGGTGCACGAATTCATCGTCACGGAAGTCAAGGCGGCCGAGCACACGGAAACGCTCCAGCGCATTCCGATCGAGCGCTACCAATGGGCCGTGCTGCCAGCTTTCGTCCTGTTGGTTGCCGAGGGATTGGTCGCCACCCGTCGGCGCGCCCCCAAGGCGGCCCGCGCGCCCGCCTCCGCCGCCGCGGCAATCCTGCTGCTGGCGGCGCTTGGTCTGCCCCAACCGGCAGCGGCCGGCCCGGCCGCCGCAGCCCGCGCCTTCCAGCAGCAACGCTTCAGCGAGGCGGCCGCACTCTATCGCAAGGCCCTCGAGGCCGACCCGGACAACCCGCGCCTGCATTACAACCTCGGCGTGGCGGAATACCGCGCCGGCCGTTTCGAGGAGGCGCTGGCCGGTTTTGAACGCGCCCTGCGGGGCGCGCCCCCAAAACTTCAGGCCAAGGCGTTCCACAACGCCGGCAACAGCCGCGTCGCCCGCGGGTTCGAATTGCTCGAAACCGAGCCGGCCCGCACGCGGGAGCTTTGGGAACAGGCGCTCGCCGATTACCAGAACGCTCTGGCGCTGCATCCCGATGCGGACAACGCCCGCCGCAATTTCGAACACCTCCAGACGACGCTGAGCCATTACACGCACAGGCTCAGCACCCGCGCCGAACCGGAGAAGGGCGGCACGGTCTCACCCGGCGGAACTGCTTTTCACGGGGTGCCGGTACCCATCCGCGCCGAGCCCGCCGAAGGCTGGCAGTTCGCCGGCTGGGAAGGCGAAGGCATCGAGGACCCCGCCCAGCCCGCAACCACCATCCGCCTCACCCGCGATGCCACGATCGTCGCCCGCTTCAAGGAGGCGCAGGCGCAGGAGCAAGAGCAGGAGCAGGAGCAAGAGCAAGATCAAGATCAGGAGCAAGAGCAGGGGGAGGAGCAGCCCTCGGACCAGCCCGATCCGTCCGATCCGTCCGATCCGTCGGATCCGTCGGATCCGTCCGATCTCCCCGAGATGACCCCCGAAGAAGCGTGGCAGTTGCTGAACCCGCTGCGGGAGAACGAGCGCTTCCTGCCGGCCGCCGAGGACCGGGTGGAGGGGGATGCCGCGCCCCGGACCGGGAGGGATTGGTAGCCATGATGTATCCACGCGTTCAGCACATAGCCGTGTTTGCCGGCCTCCTGCTGGGGGTGCTGCCGTCCGCCGCGCAGCCGGTCAGCGCCGCCGCCGAAGTGGTTCCGGGGGTGGTCATGGTCGGCGCACCCGCCCAGTACCAGGTGCGCTTTGTCAATCTTTCCCAAGTGCCGAACCTGGCGCCGCCGCGGGTGGACGGACTGGCCTTCAGCCCGACCATGGGCACCTCGCTGTCCACCCAAATCATAAACGGCCGGCGCACCGTCGAGGCCATGGCAAGCTGGACGGTCCGGGCCACGCGCACGGGCGTCTTCACCATTCCGGGGCAGACAATCCAAGTCGGCGGCCAGTCGGTGGTGATCCCACCGGCGCGATTGGAAGCCGTGCCCATGGATGAGGAAACCCGTTCGCGCGCCCTGCTGCTGCTGGATGTGCCGGAGCAGCCATGGTACGCGGGGCAGGCCCTGCCAGCGCGGCTGGCCCTGCTGATCCGGCGCGACCTCGAGCCGGTCAATATCGCGTTCCCGGAACGCGTCGGTGAGGCTTTTGTGCACAGCGGCATGGATGGCAGCCCTGCCCGGGGCACCCTCCGCCGCCAAGGCCGCGACTACCAGGTGTTCGCTTGGGACATCCTGTTGACGCCGATCCGCAGCGGACCGGCCGAGCTGGGCTTTCGCCAAAACATCGTCATCCAGGCGCCTTCCGGCGACACCCGTTTCCCCGGGCTGTTCAGTTTTCCGCTCGGCCGCACGGAATCCCTCGCCCTGCAGACGGACACCCTGACGGCCGAAATCCTGCCCCTGCCGCGCGCCGGGCAACCGGATTCCTTTGCGGGCGCCATCGGCAGCTTCACCGTCTCGGCCGAGCTGGACGCCGTCGAGCTCACCGTCGGCGAGCCGGTGACCCTGACCCTCCACATCGAGGGCAAGGGCAATTTCGACCGCATCGCCGCGCCCGAACTGCCCGCGTGGGACGGCTGGCGGATTTACCCCCCAAAGGTCAGCTTCACCCCGACCGATCCGCTCGGCTTTGCCGGCCGCAAGTCTTTCGAATACATCCTGATTCCGCAGTCGGCCGACATCACCGAGCTGCCCGGCTTCGCCTACAGCAGCTTTGATCCGGTGCGACGCGCTTACCAGACCACGGCAATTCCGGCCCGTCCGGTGACGGTGCGGCCCGCGCCGCCGGCGCCCAATGGCTCCCTGCTGGCGCGCCTTGGCGGACGCGCGGCGGAGACCGCGTCCCGCGTGCCCGAAGCGATCCTGCCGCTGCGCACCGACCCGGGCAGGCTGCGGCCCGCGGGCCCTCCCCTGTGGCGGCAACCGTCCTTCTGGCTCGCTCATGCCGCCGTGGCGCTGCTGCTCGGGACGACAGCCGCCGTGGCGGCCCGCCGCAACCGGCGGCGCAGCGACAGCCGGCTGGCCCGGCTGCACGCCGGCAGCCGTCAGGCGCGCCATGCCTTGGCGCAGGCCCGGCACGCCGCCAAGGCCGGCGATGCCGCCGCCTTTTTCACCGCCGCGCGCGGCGCCCTGCAGGAGGCCATCGGCTGCCTGGCAAATCCGCAGGGCGGGGCCAAAACGCTTGTCACTTCCGAATGCATGGCCATTCTGGATCGCGTCAATGCCCCGGCATCCCTCAGAAAGCGCGCCGCCGCGCTGCTGGAAGCGGCCGACGCCTGCCAGTTCGCCGGCCGCCGGCCGGCGCCCTCGGAGCTGCCCGGCCTGGCCGGGGAATTGCAGCGCGCGCTTGCCGAATTAGACCGCCTCCACAAACACCATCGTCCATGACACCTCGCCTGCCGCTCATCCTGATTCTCCTCCTGCTGTGGGCCGCACCGGCCGCCGCCGATTCCACCCGGCAATCCCTGCAGGAGACCTTCCTGCGGGGCAACATCGCCTACGGCAACGGCAACTACGCGGAGGCGGAAGCCGCCTATCGGGCCGTGCTGCAAAAGGTCCATTCCCCCGAGGTGCATTTCAACCTCGGCAACGCGCTGGCCCAGCAGGACAAATGGAGCGAGGCGGCCTTCCATTACATGCGGGCCTATGCCCTCAACCCCAATTTCGAGGCCGCCCGCGGCAACCTGCTGCTGGCCGCCAGCCGCATGGGATTGGCCCGCGACTACCCGGAAATGGCCGCCCCCGCCCGCTACCTCCCCGAGCGCTCGTGGAGCTGGATCGCCGCCATCTCCTTCTGGATCGCCCTGATCGCGTTCTTCTACCGCGACTTCACCCGGGTGCGCGTCCCGCTGGCCCGCACCGCCGGCACCATCGCCCTCTTGGTGCTGGCTGTCTCGATACTGGCCATCGTCCAGCACAACCTGTTCAAGGACTGGGCCGTGGTCTCCGCGCCGCTGGTCTCGCTGCGGGTCGCCCCGACCGAGCAGAGCCCCGGCCAGTCCGTGCTCATCAAGGGCGACCCGGTCCGCATCCTCGGCGAACAAAAGGGGTTCTTCCACGTGATGACCGTCTCGGGCGCCGAAGGCTTCATCCTGCTCGACGAGGCGCACAGCCTCCGCAGGGATTGATTGATTTCCGCGGGTTTTTCCCCTAGCCTCCCCTGTGTTATGATCGATTCACTCAAAAAGCTGCTCTACGCCGGCATCGGCGCCACTGTGGTAACCGCTGAAAAGCTCGAGACGGCCCTGCAGGACTTGGTCAAGCGGGGCAAGCTCACCGCCGAGGAAGCGCGCGAGACCGCCCGCAAAATCGCCGAGGAAAGCAGGAAGGAGTACGAGGAGGCCCGCAGCTCGCTGCAGAAACTGTTCGACGAGCTGCTCGAGAAGGCGCCCATCGTGCGCAAAAAGGACCTCGACGCCATCCACAAGCGCCTCGACGCCATAGAGAAGGACCTGCGCAAGCCGGACCAGGCCGCCGACTGAACAGCGCGTGAACCTTCACCTGATCAGGGACGCGGTCCGGGCCAAGGAGATCGTCACCATCCTCCTGCGTTACCGGTTCGACGAGCTGCTGGAGGGCATCGACACGCCCGCCAGCTGGCTGATCCGCATCGTCCCGCCCGCCAAGGAGGGGCTGCCGCTGTGGCGGCGCGTGCGCCTGGCCATCGAGGAGCTGGGGCCGACCTTCATCAAGATCGGGCAAATCCTCAGCACCCGCCCCGACATCCTGCCGCGCGAATGGATCGAGGAACTCGAGCAACTGCAGGACCGCATCACCCCGCTCCCCTTCGAGCAGATGCGCCCGGTGCTCGAAAAGGAGCTGGGCTGCCCGCTCACGGAGGTGTTCGCCGCGTTCGACACCACCCCGGCCGCCTCCGCCTCGCTGGCCCAGATTTACCGCGCCCAGCTCAGGGCGGGGGCGCGCCCGGTCGCCGTGAAGATTCAAAAGCCCGGCGTGCGCAAACCGATCCAGACCGACCTTGAAATCCTGTCATGGCTGGCCGAACAGGCCCACGCGAACATCCCCAGCCTGCGCCCGTTTGACCTGCCCACCGTGCTGGACGAGCTCAAGCAGGGCCTGCTCAACGAGCTGGACTTCACCATCGAGGCCCGCAACGCCGCCACCTTCAACTCCCTCAACCAGTTCCCCGACAAGGTGTTCGCCCCCGAGGTGTTCGCCGAATACACCACCCCGCGCCTGCTCGTCTGCGAGTGGATCGACGGCGACCCGCCCGGCAAGGGCCAACTGTCGCCGGAGCAGCGCGCCCATGTGGCCCTGACCGGCGGCAACTCGTTCTTCTCGCAGATCGTGATCACCGGGTTCTTTCACGGCGATCCGCATCCCGGCAACATCCTGGTCACCGCCGACCAGCGCATCTGCCTGCTGGACTGGGGGCTCGCCGGCCAGCTCACCACCCGCATGCGCTATTACCTCATCGACCTGTTCTCGGCCTGCGCCAAGCGGGACGCCGAGATGGTCACCCGCATCGCCCTGCGCATGGGCCGGCCGCCCGAACGCACCCAGCGCGCCCAACTGGAAAAGGCGGTCACCACCGTGCTGTTCAAGCACGACGCCGACCTGCGGCGCATGGAGAACATCGGCAGCGTCATCTTCGAGCTGATCTATGTGTTCGGCTCGCACGGCATCCACGTGGTGCGCGACTACACGCTGCTGGCCAAGGCCATCATCTCGATCGAGCGCACCTCGACCCTGCTGGACCCGTCCTTCAACCTCGCCGCGGTCGGCGAACCCTACATCCGCCAGCTCAACTGGGAGCGCTGGAACCCCGCCAACCTCGCCCGCAGCCTCGCCGCGGACTGGCGCGAGAAGCTCTCCCGGCTCGGCGAGCTGCCCCAGGACATCCAGCGCGTCCTGCACCGCATCGAGGACGGCGACCTGCCCATCCGCCTCGACCACAAGGGCGTCCACGAGGCCACCAACACCATCCACCACGCCTTCAGCCGCCTGTCGCTCGCGGTCATCATCGCCGCCCTGCTCATCAGCAGCTCGGTGGTCATCAACACCGGCGTGGAGCCCCTCCTGTGGGGCTACCCCGCCATCGGCATCGTCGGCTACCTGCTGTCGGCCGCGCTCGGCGCCTATGTCGCCTTCGACATCCTCCGCAGCGGCCACAAGCGCGGGAGTTAGCGGGCGGCGCTCACCGCTCCGCCTTGACGCGGTCCCAGGCGCGGATGTACTTCTGCAGGTCCTCCCCGAGCGGGGAGATCATCTCCGCCTTGGCCCGCAGTTCCCCGGGGATGAAGACGGTCGGGTCCTCCCGCAGCTCCGCGCTGACCAGCGCGTAGGCCGCGGCGTTCGGGCACATGTAGTAGTTGAATTCCATGTTCATCACCGCCACCTCCGGGTCGTGCATGAAGTTGATGAACGCGTGGGCCAGCTCGACGTTGCGCGCGTCGGCCGGGATGACCATGCCGTCCTCCCAGACGGAGAAGCCCTCCACCGGCATCGCGTACACGATGTCCGGATCGTCGTTGTCCTCGATGACCTGCAGGATGTCGCCGCTGTAGCCGTGGACGACGTGGAACTCGCGCGAGGCGATCCCCTGCTTGTAGCCCTCGTTCTCGAACTTGGCGATGTTGGCCTTCCAGCGGATCACGACGTCGGCGGCCGCCTCGATCTCGGCGGCCTCGCGGGTGTTGAGGCTGTGGCCGAGCAGCTTGAGCGCGGCCCCGAGGGTCTCGCGCATGTCGTTGAGCAGGGTCATGCGCCCGCGCAGGTCGGCGCGGTCGAACACCGACCAGGACGGCGCGAAATCGGGCACGGCGCTGGCGCGATAGCCGATGCCGGTGCTGCCGGTCATGTACGGCACGCTGTAGGCCATCCGCTTGTCGATGCCGAAGCGCTCCAGGTAGTCGCGGTCGATGTTCGCGAGGTTGGGCAGCAGGTCGTGGTCGAGCTCGCGCAGCATGCCCTCCTCATGCATGATGTGGGCCTGGTAGCTGGACGGGAAGATCACGTCATAGCCGCCGCCGCCGGCCTTGACCTTGGCGTACATCGCCTCGTTGGAGTCGAAGGTGTCCAGGATCACCCGGCAGCCGAAGCGCTTCTCGAACAGCTTGATCGCCTCGGGGGCCATGTAGGCGTCCCAGTTGTAGACATACAGGGTCGGGCGCGCCTGCCAGCGGCAGGCGGAGACCAGCAGCGCCGCAAGGGCGGCCAGCGGCAGGACGGCGAGGAACAGCAGTTTCTTGTTCATTGTTTCTTGAGCATGATGCGTTGACTGATGAGCACAATGGTGAAGGTGACCGTGAGCATGATGACGCTGAGGGCGTTGATGACCGTCGGCGAGCTTCGCCGCATCATGCCGTAGATTTTCAGCGGCAGGGTGGTGTCGCCCGGACCGGAGACGAGGAAGGTGATGACGAAGTCGTCGATCGAGAGGGTGAAGGCGAGCAGGCCGCCGGCAAGGATGCCCGGCCCGAGCAGCGGCAGCAGGATGCGCCACACGATGCTGCCCCAGCCGGCCCCGAGGTCCTGCGCCGCGTCGATCAGCGTCTCGTCGAAGTCCTGCAGGCGGCCGAGCACGACGAAGGCGACATAGCTGATGCAGAAGGTGGTATGCGCGATGATGATGGTGAGCAGGCTGAGCTGGACGGAGAGGTTTACGAAGAACAGCAGCAGGCTCATGCCCATGAGGATGTCCGGCACCACCAAGGGGGCGTACACCAGCCCGAAATGGAAGCGCTGCAGGCGGGTGCGCGCGTGGCGGTAGATCACCCAGGCGGCCAGCGTGCCCAGCAGCATCGACACGAGGGTGGAGCTGGCCGCCACCAGCAGGGTGTTCCAGGCGGCGCGGTGGATGTCCTCGCGGCGCATCAGCTCCTCGTACCAGCGCAGCGAAAAGCCGCGCCAGCGGCCGCCGAACTTGGCCTGGTTGAAGGACTGCACCGCCAGGATCAGGATCGGCAGGTAGAAAAACACCAGCACGACCAGCGTCGTCGCAAAGGGGATGCGGCTGCGCTTCACGCGGCCCTCCCCCCCGTGCCGCCGTCGCCGCGGCGGCGGCGCAGCACCAGCACCGCCAGCATCGGCAGCAGCACGATCAGCGCGAGGATGCTGCTGAGGGCGCTGGCGTGCGGCAGGTTGCGGTCGTTGAACACGCGCTGCGCGATCTTGTTGCCGATCATCTCGGAGGTCGGCCCGCCGACGATGTCGGGGATCGCGTACGAGCCGAGCACCGGGATGAACACGATCAGAAACGCGGTCAGCAGCCCGGCCGAGACGCCGGGGATGAACACCGCGACGAAGGCGCGCCAGCGCGAGGCGCCGAGGTCGCGCGCGGCGTCCAGCAGGCTGAAGTCGAACTTCTCGGCGGCGGCGTAGAGGGGCAGGATCGAGAACGGCAGGAAGCTGTAGACCAGCACCAGCAGGATCGCCCAGGAGTTGTACAGCAGCTGGGTCTCCGGCGTGGCCAGCCCCAGCAGCAGGAGCACCCCTTTCACCAAGCCCTCGGGGTGCAGGAGGGTGCGCCAGGCGAAGATGCGGATCAGGAAGTTGGTCCAGAACGGCAGGATGATGAGCAGCAGCAGGCGGTTGCGCCACGGCCCCTCCATGCGCGCCAGCGCGTACGCGACGGGCAGCCCGATGGCGATGCACAGCACCGTGGTGAGCACGCTCAGCCAGATGGTGCGCCAGATGATTTCCGGGTAGTTGGGGTTGGTCAGGCCCCGCCAGGTCTCGAGCGTCCAGCCCTCGCCGATGCCGCCGTACGGGCCGGCCGGGCGGAACGAGATGGCGAACACCAGCAGCGAGGGGATCAGAAAGAACACGACCAGCCAGGCGAGGCTCGGCAGGGTGAGCAGCCACTCGTGCCAGCGCCGGACCACTACCCCTGCCCTCCCGCGGCGGCCGCGCCGCGCTCCAGAATCATGTAGCCGTCGTCCGGGTGCCAGCTCAGCCAGACGGTCTCGTCCCAGCGGATCGGCTTGGTGTCGAGCTGGAAGCGCCCGTGCTGCTGCAGCACGGTGATGCGGCGGCCGCCGACGCCGACGCGGTACTTGGTCTGCGAGCCGAGGTAGATGAGGTCCTCGACGCGCCCCTGGATGGCGTTGCGCTCGGCGGTCGGCTCGGGCGGCTCGCGCGTCAGGGTGAACTTTTCCGGGCGGATGCTCAGGTGCACGGCGTCGCCGGGGCCGAGCCCCTTGTCGTTCCAGGCGACCACCGGGCCGAAGTCGTCCAGCTCCAGCCGCACATAGTTGCCGTTGATGCGCGCGGTGACGTCGCCGTCGAGGATGTTGGTGTCGCCGATGAAGTCGGCCACGAAGCGGGTGGCCGGGGTCTCGTAGATGGCGGCCGGCGTGCCGATCTGCTCGATGCGGCCCTCGTTCATCACCGCGATGCGGTCGCTCAGGCCCATCGCCTCCCCCTGGTCGTGGGTGACGTACAGGAAGGTGATCCCCACCTCGTCGTGAATGCGGTCGAGCTCCAGCAGCATGTGCTGGCGCAGCTTCAGGTCGAGCGCCGCCAGCGGCTCGTCCAGCAGCAACAGTTGCGGCCGGTTGATCAGCGCCCGCGCGATCGCCGCGCGCTGCTTCTGGCCGCCGCTGACCAGCGCCGGCCGTTTGTGCGCGTGGTCGGTCATCCGGATCAGCTCCAGCATGGCGTCCACCTCGCGCGCGATCTCGGCCCGCGGCCGTCCCGCCATCCGCAGGCCGAAGGCGATGTTGTCGCGGATGCTCAGGTGCGGGAACAGCGCGTAGTTCTGGAACACCGTGTTGATCGGGCGCTTGTTGGGCGGCCGGTCGGTGATGTCCTCGCCGTTGACGATGATGCGCCCCTGGTCGGGCTCCACAAACCCCGCCACCATGCGCAGCAGGGTGGTCTTGCCGCACCCCGACGGGCCCAGAATCGAGAAAATCTCGCCCTTCTGCAGCGCCAAGTCGGTCGGCTTGACGGCCTCCAGCGCCCCGAACCGCTTGGCAATCCCCCTCAGCTCAATAAACGCAGCCATCGGACGCCGCGGCAATGGGTTCGGTCCCGTTCATTTTCGAAACCGCGGTTTAGAACCCGACTCCCCGCGGCACAATCCAAAATCGCGGTCCCGGCGGGGTTCGTCGGCGCGCCCGGACCCACCGGCCGCCTCAGCCGGCCCGGAAGCGCCGGCGAAACTGTCCGGGGGCCATGCCCTCGGCCCGGCGGAACGCCCGCCAGAAGTGCACGAGGCTGGCGAAACCGCAGGCGGCGGCGACGGCTTCCTGACTGAGCCCGGTGCCGGCCAGCAGGCGCTTGGCCTCCTGCAGGCGGCGGTTCTCCAGCCAGCGCGCCGGCGTCGTGCCGAGCTGCTGCGCGAACAGGTGCTCGAGATTGCGCCGGCTCAGCCCGGCGGCCCGGGCGACCGCGTCCACTTCGACCGGTCCACGGAAGCCCGTGTTGAGGCTGGCCAGCGCCTTGCACAGCCGCGCGTCGGCCACCGCTTGGCTGTCGGTGCTGAGGCGCTGGACAATCCCCTCCGGCGGCAGCTGCAGGCGCCGGCCGGGGACCGCCTCACCCGCGACGATCCACTCCACCGCGATGCGGCCGATCGCGCGGCCGGCCACGCGCACGCTGCTGAGCGGGATCCGGGTGGCCTCCACCAGCAGCTCGTCGTCGTCGATGCCGAGGATGGCAAGGTCGGACGGCACGGAAATGCCAAGGTGGCGGGCCTGCTGCAACAGGGTCAGCGCGAAGCTGTCGGACTGGGTGACGACGGCGGCCGGACGCTCGCACCGCCTGAGCAGGCCGATCAGCTGCGCGGTGCTGTCGTACCATTGCTGGACGGCCTCGACGCCCGCCTCCGCGGCCTCGGCCTGGATGCCATGCCAGCGCGACTCGGCCAGGAACGGATGCAGCGGGGACAGATAATGCACCTTCTGGTAGCCCTTGTCGATGAAGTGGCGGGCGGCCAGGCGGCCGATCGCAAAGTCGTCATTGACCACTGAGCAGCGGGCCGGGTCCGGCGGCAGAAAGTTGGATACATTGACGCATTGGCGGGCGACCGCGTCGGCCTCCGCGGCGACCACCGCGTTGGTGATGAACCCGATGTACCCGGCGATCCGCTGCCCGGTGCGCCGGAAATACGCCATCTGGTTGGCGTCGTGCAGGATCAGGTCCCAGTCCGGATGGTGGGCCAGGCCCTCGCCGATGCCTTGAAAGATGCGCCGGGCAAAGCCCATCTGCAGCGGCAGCGAGACCAGGATTTCCCGGCCGCCGGCCGGGATGGCCTCGGGATCGTCGGGGAACAGCGTGGAGGAGGCGGCCACGTCGTTGTTGCGCCCCTGGCCGGTGGCCCAGATGTCGCCGAGCCCGAGCAGGCGCAGGTTGAGCGAATCCGGCCCGCTGTGGCCGCCGTAGGCCGGGCGCAGGTTGGCGCTCATGGAGACCGAGACGTCCTGGTCCATGGCGTACGCGCTGCCGCTGTCGCCGGCCTGGTCCTGCGGGCCGTTGCCGTAGGAGCGGCGGAACGTCACCAGCCCGTAGGTCGGGTCGAAGTAGATGTTGCCCCAACAGCGGGCGGGATTCTCCTCCGGTGCCTGCGGCTAGAACAGCAGCGAGTAGATGCCGTTGCCGGCCTCGGCGTCCCAGCCCTGGTCGCCGAGGTCGCCGGCGAGGCGCCGGTACATCCACTTCATGCCGGGCAGCCATTTCGGGGGGGCCAGCGCAAAGGCCAGCCCGGCGGTGCCCTCGGGCCCCCAGGCGTTGTGGTCGTCGGTGAAGTCCGGCCGGATGCCGAAGGCCTGCGGCTGATAGATGTCCTTGACGCGCGGGACGGGGACGACCCCGGTGGCGTAGGTCGCTCCCCACAGGGTGAGGTTCAGCCCGGGCCAGGTTAGCGTTAGGTCCTCGCCCCGCGTGTTGCGCAGCGCCAGCACCAGCGGCAGGGTGTGCCAGCCGGGGAACCAGGTGTAGCCGTGGCCCTCGGGGTTCCAGCCGAGACCGAGCGGCGAGCGCCCGAGATTGGCGTCGAGGTGCGCGCCGAGCCGGTTCAGGGCGGTGTCCCAGTCGGCCGGGTTGTGGGCGGTGTCGCTGGCGAGGTAGCCGAACAGCGCGCCGCCGTAGCGCACCGCGAACCAGTTGTTGCCCAGTTGGTCGTTGCCCGGCCAGCCGCTGCCGCCCGCGGCCACCAAGCTGTCCGCGTTCAGCTTGAGCGCGAGCGACACCGCCTCGTTCACGGTCAGGCCGACGTACTGGGCCGGCACCGTGACGGCGTAAGGCGCCTGGTCCATGCGCGTGATGCCCCACTCGACGGCCTGCACGACGTGCGCCTGCCAGTCCTACGAGGTGGCGAGAATGTCGTAGGCGACGCCGACGTGCAGCGTGTCGATGCCGCGGCTGAGCGCGCGCATGGTGGTGTTGGCCCAGCGGCTGGTGTCGGAAATGAGCGCGAGGGTCTTCATGCGCGCGAGCACCGCCCAGTCCTCGGCGGTCTTGTTGCCGGCGATCCCCGGCCAGTCGTACAGGTAGAGCGCCGCCAGCGTGCTCGGCCGGGCCGGGTAGCGGTCGTAGTTGGCCGCCCGCTCATTGGCGGCCAGCATCGCCGGATAGGGCGCCGTGCCCGCCTTGGCGCGCTGCGCCGCGATCCAGGCCGCGCCGGTCGGGTGGACCGCCGGGTCGCGCAACAGGCGCGGATGATCCGCAGCGACCGCCAGCGGCAATGTCGCGCACAATAGGGTGAGCAGGAACGACAGGGTGGTTTTCAGGGGGATCAACGTGAGGGCGGATAAAAACTGTTGTTCGCATGATCGCAAAAAGGCCGCAGACCGTCAATCGGGCACAGGCCATTTACCGTACAGGCTTAAAATTGAGTGCCGAACACCCCTCCGATCCGGACCAGGACTGACCGGTTGTGGCGTCAACACCCCCATCCGACCGCTTGCCGCGGTTTTTGCCCGCTCACGGAAGTTCGCGTGATTTTGCCTGTAAAATCGGCGTAATATGGCGACGTTGTTCCAAGAACATCGCAACCAACATCAACCACAACCAACCATGAAAAAGATCCAACTGCTCAGCATCGCGACCCTCTGCGTCTCTCTCATGTCCGCTCCCTTGGCCATGGCCAAGGGCGCTCCTGCATTCGTCAAGGACCTGATCCCTGCCGAAAAAGCCCTGAAGCCGGCGCCGCAGCCGACCATCGTTGACGTCGCCGTCGGCAACGAGTCCTTCACCACCCTGGTGGCGGCCGTCATCAAGGCCGACCTGCTCAAGGTCCTCAGCAGCCGTCGCCAGTTGACGGTGTTCGCCCCGACCGACGCCGCCTTTGACGCCGCCGCGGAAGCGCTCCTTGGCGAGGGCTTCGACGGCCTGCAGCTCATCGACGCGCTGGACGCCGAAACCCTGCGCAACATCCTGCTCTACCACGTGGCGCCGGGCTCCCGCTATTCCGGGAGCGTCCTCGAATCCACCAAGATCCGCACCATGAACAAGGACTTCATCGGCGTGGAGCTGGTCTACAATGAGGAGGAAGAACTGACCGGGGTGACCCTCGTCGGCAAGAACTCTTCCGCCGGTCTGGTGCTCGACCTCATTGACATCCCGGCCAGCAACGGGGTGATCCATGTGATCGATTTCGTCCTGCTCCCCTGAGCAGCGGATCCATACGCCCCGCAAGGGGTTGACCCAAGTCCCGCCGCCAACCGGCGGGACTTCTTTTTGTTTGCACCGCTTCGCCCGGCGCCGCCATCGTCCCCGCCATGCTCAAAATCGGGATTGTGGGAACCGGTGGCATGGCCAATTTCCATGCCCTGGAATTTCAGAAGATCGAGGGCGTCCAACTTGCCTGCGCCTGCGATATCGACGCGGCACGGGTGAACGCTTTCACCCAAAAACACGGCATCCCGGCCGCCTACACCGATTTCCCCCGCATGCTCAAGGAGGGCGGTTGTGACGCCGTCTCGGTGGTCAGCACCGACGCCACCCATGCCGCCCTCAGCCTGCAGGCGATCGCCGCCGGCAAGCACGTCCTGTGCGAGAAGCCCCTCGCCACCAACGCCGCCGATGCCCGCGCCATGGCCGAAGCCGCCCGCAAGGCCGGCGTCATCCACATGGTCAACTTCTCCTACCGCAACAGCTCCGCTTGGCAGCGCGCCGTGCAACTGGTGCAAAACGGCGAACTCGGCACCATCCGCCACTTCCAGGCGCATTACCTCCAGAGCTGGCTCTGCTCGACCGACTGGGGCGACTGGAAAACCAGCCCCAATTGGCTCTGGCGCCTCTCCACCAGCCACGGCAGCCACGGCGCCCTCGGCGATATCGGCGTCCATCTCCTCGACTTCGCCACCGCGCCCGTCGGCCACCCCAGCCGTGTCTTCTGCCACCTCAAGACCTTCGACAAGGCCCCCGGCGGCCGCATCGGCGATTACACCCTCGACGCCAACGATACCGCCCTCATCCTCCTCGAGTGCGCCAACGGCGCCCTCGGCTCCCTCGCCATCACCCGCTGGGCCACCGGCCACAGAAATTCCCTCCTGCTCGCCATCCACGGCGACAAGGCCGCCCTGCGCATCGACCTCGACAAGTCCTACCAGATGCTCGAGCTCTGCCGCCTCGCCCCCGACGGCACCACCCAGCCCTGGGAGTCCCTCTACTGCGGCACCACCCCCAATATCTACCAGCGCTTCGTCCGCGCCATCACCTCCGGCCGGCCAGACCAGCCCGACTTCCACCGCGGCGCCGAAATCCAGGCCCTCCTCGATGCCTGCGCCGCCTCCGCCGCCAACGGCGCGTGGGTCGTCCTCCCCCACCCCTGAGCGACAAAATGGCGCTTGCGTGTTGGCCTGTCCCGCAGGCGTGTCATGTTGTCGCTTCAGCGGCGCCGGATTCATAAGCTTAAATATCTGTTAATCAAACAGATACGTATCATTTCCGGCTTGGCATGATTGATGCGGATTGGGGGAGGTAGCAGAACCAACCCAAACAGGAGGCAAGACGATGCAACTGATCAAATATGATTCCTTCTTCAATGATCCGTGGACGGACTTGGACCGGCTCTTTGAGAGCACGTTTCCGGAGCTGTACCAGTGGAATCCGTGGCGCCTGACCGGGCGGGTGCGGAGCATGCCGCTGGACGTGTATGAGGATGCGAACCGCCGGGTGGTGCGCTTCGAGGTGCCGGGGGTGGACAAGAAGGACATCCACCTCGAGTTGAACAACGCGGTGCTGTCAGTGCGTGCCACGCGTGAGGAAAAGACCGAGGAAGGCACTTCGAAGATCGAGCTGAGCCGCTCGGTGACGGTCGGCGACGACATTGACCCGGACCGGGTCGAAGCCCGTCTGGAAAACGGCATCCTGACGGTCGAGTTGCCGAAGCTTGAGCAGGCCAAGCCGAAGCAGATCGCAATCGAGTAAGACGGAAAGGAGCACACCGATGAGCACCGAACTGAAAAAGCACGAGGAGCAGGCACCGGCGCAGCGGATTCGGTGGCGGCGCCCGTACTACACGGTGAACGGCACCAAGGAGGCCTGGACGGTTGAGGTGTACATGCCCGGCGTGGCGAAGGGCGACTACCACGTGTCGCTGCAGCGCGACGAGTTGCTGGTCGAGGGCCACAAGTCGTTGCCGTTGCCGGCCGACGCGAAGTGGTTGCACCGGGAAATCGCGCCGGAAGGCTACCAGCTGCGGTTGCAGCTCAACGTGGACGTGGACCCGGAAGGGGTGTCCGCCAAGAGCGAGAACGGGGTGCTGGTGATCACCCTGCCGGTGGCCAAGGAAGCCCGTCCGCGCACCATCAAGATCCATTAAGGATTCCGCTCCGCGGATTCCTTCCCGCAGCCCCGACCCGCCATGGGCCGGGGCTGATTTTTCTGGTTCCGCGCTATTGTGCGTGGATCACCGGTGGGGTGCGCGGCACAGGCGCGTAGCGCTGCCGCGGCTACGCTCGCGGCGGCGCTACGCGCCTGTGAGCCCCGCCTGCAAGGCCATACCCACTCAAAGCAGCGAGGAGCCTTTATTATCCTCCTGCTCCCGCTCTTGATCCGGATCCTGCTCCCGCTGCGCTTGAAAATGCCGGCGCTGGCTGGTGCAGGGGGAGCAAGAGCAAGAGCAAGAGCGAGAGCAGGATCAAGGGCGGGAGGGTGACTCACGCCGGGCGGGCCTCGGTCTCGCCGGTGGCCTTGTTGAAGCGGAGGGAGACCAGGCGGGTGACCCCTTTTTCGGGCATGGTGGCCCCGAAGATGGTGTCGGCGACGCTGATGGTGCGCTTGTTGTGGGTGATGATGAAGAACTGCGAATATTGGAGGAATCCGCGCAGCATATCGGTGAAGCGGCCGATGTTGGCGTCGTCGAGGGGGGCGTCGATCTCGTCGAGGACGCAGAACGGGCTGGGCTTGACCATGTAGATGGCGAACAGCAGGGCGACGGCGGTCATGGCCTTCTGGCCGCCGCTGAGCAGGGCGAGGCTGCGCAGGCGGGTGCCGGGCGGCTGGGCGGTGATCTCGATGCCGCTCTCGAGGACGTCGCCCTCGTCGATCAGGGCGAGGTCCGCGCGCCCGCCGCCGAACAGGGTGGTAAAGGTGTAGTGGAAATTTTCGCGGATGCGGGCGAAGGTGCCGGCGAACATCTGCTGGCTGGTGGTGTTGATCTCGTCGATGGCCTGCAGGAGCTGTTCCTTGGCCTTCCACAGGTCGGCGCTCTGGGCGGCGAGAAAGGCGTGGCGCTCCTTCAATTCCTTGTATTCGGCGATGGAGACGAGGTTGACGGGCCCCATCGCCTGCAGGCGGGTGCGCAAGGCGGCGGCCTCGGCCTCGACGGCGGCCCAATCCACCGGCTCGAGGCTGGCGCGCTGCTCGGGGGTGGGGTCGGCGCGCTCCGGGAGCGCCTCGAGGTCCTCGGGCGAGGCGTCCTCGAGGTCGACCCGGATGCGCTCCGGCAGGGCGTCGCCGGCCTTCCACAGTTCGGCGAGCCAGTCGATTTCGGCGGGGTCGCGCTGGTACTCGCGCTCGCATTCCTCGCGAATGAACTGCAGGCGGGATTCCTGGCGGGCGAGCGCGACCTCGATCTGGTTGTGTTCGGCGGCGAGGCGCTGCTGCTGGTCGCGCTGCGGGGCCAGCCCCTCCTCGGTTGCGGCGATCTGCAGCTCGACCTCCTGCAGGGCGGCCCGGTCGGCCTCGAGTTCGGCGCGCGCGGCGGCGAGGGCGGCATCGGCAGCCGCCTCGGCCTGGCGGTGGGCGGCCGCCTCGGCCTTGAGGGCCTCGATCTGGGCGCGCAACTGGACCGTCTCCTCCTGCCGCTGGATGCGCGTCTGGGCGGTCTCGCGGGACCGGCGCTGCAGCTCCGCGAGGCCGCGGTCCAGGATTTCGAGGCGCTGGCGCTTTTGGGCGACCTCGAAGCGCACCTCGTCAAACTGCTCGCGGAGGGCCTCGCGCTGGGCGCGCAAGGCGGCGGCCTGCTCCTCGGCCTCGGTGATGCGGCGCTTGTGCTCGTCGAGCTCGCCCTCGGCGGCCTCCAGCTCGGCGCGGGCCTGGGCGAGCCGCCGGGTCGACTGCTCCTTGGTGGCCTCGAGCTGCTGGAGTTCGGCGGACTTGGCGGCGGCGGCGCGCCGGTTGGCCTCGAGCCCGCGCTCGGCGGCCTCCAGTTGGGCGGCAAGGGTGGCCAGCTCCGCGCCGGTCTCCGCCAGCAGGCGGCGCTGTTCCTCGATGCGCTTTTCGGCGGCATCGAGTTTGCGCTGTGCCTGGTCCGCCTCGAGGCGCAGGCGCTCGAGGCTGTCGTCGAGGCCGGCCAGCTCGCGGCCCAGTTTGCGCAACTGGCTCTGGCGGGCGAGATAGGAGCTGTTCTCCTTGCGGGCGGCCGCCGAGCCGGCGAGCACCAGCCCGCGCGCGTCGGCGACCTCGCCTTTGGGCGTCACCACCAGGCGGAACGCAAACCCGGGCGTGGCCTCGGCCCGGGCCAGGAAGGCGTCCAGGTCGTCGGCGATGTAACACCCCTCCAAGTACGTGTTGAGGAAGGCCTGCACCTCCGGGTCGGCCGAGGAGACCGCCTCGGCGGCCGGCAGCAGGCCGGGCAAGGGCTGGCCGGTCCGGCCCGGGCCATGGGAACCGTTGGCCGGCACGGTCAGCAGGCTGGCGCGGCCGAGCGGTTTGTCCGCCAGCGCCTGGACCAGCGGGCGCAGCGCGCCGCGGTCGCGCAGGAACACGCCGTCCCCCGCGGCGCCCAGCAGCAGTTCGACCGCCGCGGTGAGCCCCTCGGCGACCTTGAGGTGCTCGGGCAGGGACGCCACGCTGTCCTTGGGCGCCAGCTCGGCCAGCCGGCCCTGCAGGATCGCGCGCGCACCCTCGGAAAAGCCCTCCAGTCTGGCCTGCAGCTCCTGCAGCACGGCGATCTGGGCCTGGACGCCGGCCCGCTGGCGCTCCGTCTCCTGGATGGCCCGCTGGCATTCGCGGTGGCCGTGGGTGAGCTCCTGCTGGCGGCCCTTGAGTTCCTCGAGCTTGGCCTGCTGCTTGGCCAGGTCCTGCTGGCGCGCGGCACGGGCGCCGGCGAGGGTGTCGCGGTCGCGCGCGAGCAGCTGGCGCCCCTCCTCGAGCGCCCGCAGCTCCTCGGCAAGGTTGGCATGCCGCACCTGGTAGGTCTTCAGGTCCAGCTCCAGACCGGTGCAGTTGCTGCGCAGGCGGGTGATGGCCCCCTCGCGCACCAGCAGCGCCTGCTTGTGGCGGGACAGCTCGGTCTCGGCCTGGTTCAGCCGGGTCTGCAGCTCCGCCAGCTCGCGGCTGCGCTTCTGGAACAGCTCGTCGGAGCCCCCGAACAGGTCCATCTGCTCCTGCTTGAGGCGCGTCTCCCCCGCCAGCTTCTCGGCCAGTTGCCGCTCCTCGTGCGCCAGACGCTCCAACTCGGCCGCGATCTGGTCCAGCCGCCCGGCGAGGTCCTCCGCGCGCAGGTCCGCCATCGCGGCCCGGCCGGCGGCGTTCTCCTTGTCCGCGCGCAGGTCGTAGATGCGCTTCTGCGCCTCGTCCAGGCGCCGGCGCAGCTCCAGGGCGCGCTCGCGCCGGGCGGCCAGCCCCTGCTCGGACTCGGCCAGGGCGCGCGCGAGCGCCGCCATCTCCCGCTCCAGCAGCTCCGCCCGGGCGCGGCCGGCGCGGGTCTCGCGCAGCAGCTCGGCGTGGCGGAACCCGCCGCGCGCGAGGTCCAGCCGCGCCAATCTGTAGTGAATTCTCTGATACCTGAGGGCCTTGGCGGCCTGGCGCTTGAGCGAGCCGGTCTGGCGGGCCACCTCCTCCATCACGTCGCTGACGCGGGCCAGGTTGGCGTCCACCTGCGCCAGCTTGGCGAGGGCCTCGCGGCGCTGGGCCTTGTATTTGGAGATGCCGGCCGCCTCCTCGAAGAGGGCGCGCCGCTCGGCCGGGTTGCTGGACAGGATCTGGTCGATCTGGCCCTGCAGCATGAACGAGTAGCTGACGTGGCCGATGCCGGTGTCGAGGAACAGGTTCTGGATGTCCTTGAGCCGGCAGGGCCGGCCGTTGAGGAAATACTCGCTGGGGCCGTCGCGCACGACGCGCCGGCCGACCTCCACCTCGTGGTGGGCGGTGCCGAGGGCGTCCTCGCAGTCGGCAAACACCAGCGAGACCTCGCACAGGTTGACCGGCTTGCGCGCGGTGGTGCCCTGGAAAATGACATCCTGCATGCCGCCGGCCCGCAGCGACTTGGGGCTCTGCTCGCCCAGCACCCAGCGGATGGCGTCGGCGATGTTGCTTTTGCCGCACCCGTTGGGCCCCACGATGGCCGTGACCCCGCGCTGCAATTCCAGCCGCGTGGGATCGGCGAAGCTCTTGAAGCCGTGGAGCCGGAGTTCCTTCAAATACATCGTGGCGATCGGGTAGCCGTTAAAAATGAGCCATTCAAGGCGGCGCCCCCGGTGCAGCAAGGAATATTTGGCCGCCGCGCCGCTCCCACAGCCATGGGCCGACGCTGCAAAATCCGCGCCGCCGCGCTTGCGGCGGCGGCCATGGGCGTTTCACTGCCGGGCATGCAAACCGCCAACGACCCCCACCCCCCGGCCCCCGCCCGGATCGTCCTGGGAGGCGGCTGTTTCTGGTGCCTCGAGGCCCTGTTCGAGACCCTTGAAGGGGTCGGGCCGGTCGTTTCCGGCTATGCGGGCGGCACCGTCCCCAACCCGACCTACGAGCAGGTCTGCAGCGGCACGACCGGCCACGCGGAAGTGGTCAGCGTCCGCTTCGACCCGGCCGTCATCAGCCTCGCGGAGCTGCTCGACTTTTTCTGGGAGGCGCATGACCCGACCACGCTCAACCGGCAGGGGGCCGACCACGGCACGCAGTACCGCTCGATCATCCTGTACGAATCGGAGCGGCAGCGGGAGGCGGCCGAGCGGTCGCGGGCGGCCGCGCAGCAGCGTTTCAGCGCGCCGATCGTCACCGAGATCAGGCCCCTGGAAACCTTTTATCCGGCCGAGCCGTACCACCAGGACTACTACCGCAACAACCCAGCGGCCCCGTACTGCCGCTACGTCATCGCCCCGAAGCTGAAGAAGCTTGAAAGACGGGGAGCCCGGCCTAATGTGCCGGCCCATGAATAGGACTCTCCTCGCCGTTTGCCTGACGGCCATCCTGGCCGGCTGCACCCATCCCTTCAGCCGGCCCAGTCCGCTGCCCGCCTTCTCGCAGCTCGACGTGGACCGGTTCCTCGGCAAATGGTACGTGATCGGCATTGTGCCGGCGGTGATGATGGGCGAGCCGTACAACGCGACGGAGACCTGGGAGCGGGCCGACCGCGGCATCCGCATCACCTACGCCTTCAACGCCAACCGGCCGGACGGCCCGGTCCGCTCGGTGAGCTCGCGGGCGACGGTCAACAACCCCGGTATCAACACCGAGTGGCGCGTGACCAGCACCTGGCCGTTCCAGCGCGACCTGCAGGTCCTGCATGTCGAGCCGGACTATTCGGTGGCGGTGATCGGCCATCCCAACCGGGTGAGCGTGCGCATCCTGGCGCGGCAGCCCGCCATCAGCGCGCCGCTGTATTCGGACATCATGCTGTACCTGCAGGACCTCGGGTACGACATCGGCCGCATCCGGCGCGTGCCGCACGGTTGAGGTGCCGGCAGGCAGCCAGTGCGCCCGATGCCGCGGAATCCGCCCATGGCATGGCTGACGGAGCGCTCCGCCGGCGTGCTGCTTCATCCCACCTCGCTGCACGGCGAGCAAGGGATCGGCGTGCTGGGCCCGGAGGCGCTGGCCTTGCTCGATTTCCTGCAGGAGGCGGGCATGCGTTACTGGCAGGTGCTGCCGCTCGGCCCGACCGGCTACGGTGATTCCCCCTACCAGACTTTCTCGGCATTCGCCGGCAACCCGTACCTGATCGATCTTCGCCCGCTGCTGGAGCACGGCATCCTCGAGGCGGGCGACCTGGACCTGTTGCGGGCGCTCCCCGCCGGGCGGGCGGACTTCGGCGCGCTGTACCGGATCAAATGGCCGCTGCTGCGCCTTGCCCACAAGCGGTTCGTCAGCCAGCAGCGCGCCTACCTGCCCAACTACGGGCTGTTCGAGGACTTTTGCGCGGCCGAGGCCCGCTGGCTGGAGCCGTTCTGCGCGTTCATGGCGCTGAAGGAGCGCTTCGGCGGGGCGGCCTGGACGGAATGGCCCCCCGCCTGCCGGGATTACGCGGCGGCGCGCCGCAGCGCCTTTTGGAACGAGACCGCCCAGGCGCGCGCCGCCCACGCGTTCTTCCAGTACCTGTTCTTCGGCCAATGGCGCCTGGTGCGCGCCCATGCCGCGGCCGCCGGCATCCGCATCATCGGCGACACCCCCATTTTCGTCGCCCTCGACAGCGCCGACGTGTGGGCCGAGCCGCAGTGGTTCGCCATGGCCGCGCCGGGCCGGCCGGCCTTTGTGGCCGGGGTGCCGCCCGACTATTTTTCCGCGACCGGCCAGTTGTGGGGCAACCCGTTGTACGACTGGAACGCCCTGGCCGGCGACGGCTACCGCTGGTGGCTGGCCCGCCTCGCGGCGGACGCCCGCCTGTGCGACGTGGTGCGCATCGACCATTTCCGCGGCTTCCACAACTACTGGCGGATTCCGGCCGACGCGGCCGACGCGCGCTCCGGCGAGTGGGTGGACGGGCCGGGCGAGCCGTTTTTCAAGGCGGTGCAGGCCCACCTGCCGGGGTTGCGGTTGATCGCCGAGGACCTCGGCGAACTGGTCCCCGGCGTCCATGAGCTGCGCCGGCGGCTGGGCCTGCCGGGAATGGCGATCCTGCAGTTCGCCTTCGACGGCAACCCCGACAACCTCTACCTGCCGCACAATCTCGCCCCGGACAGCGTGTTGTATCCAGGAACCCATGACAACAACACGACCCTGGGCTGGTATGAGGCGGCCCCCGCGCAGGTGCGGGACCAGGTGCGCCGCTACCTGCGGGTGGACGGCCACGACATTTCCTGGGATTTCATCCGCGCGGCCTACCAGTCGGTCAGCCGGCTGGCGGTCATCCCGATGCAGGACCTGCTGGTGCTGCCGGCGGAGGCCCGCATGAACGTCCCCGGCACCGCCCAGGGCAACTGGACCTGGCGCATGGACGCGGAATCCTTCCGCCGGCTGCGCCACAGCGCCGCCTATCTGAGCGATCTCGCCTGGCTGTACGGGCGGCTGCGGCCGCCCGCCGCCGGCGATTCCCCGGCTTGATCACAACCGGTTGGAAGCGCCCGGCGCCCCGGTCTCGGCCGCCTCCAGGTGGGCGCGGATCGCCGCGCAGGCCGCCGGGCCGGCGTCCTCGAGCAGGCAATGCCCGGCTTCGGGGAAGCGGTCGACCCCGGCCTCGGGCAGGCGGCGGCGCCATTCGGCAAGGATGCCGGCGTGGAAGCACCAATCGCGCATGCCCCACACCAACCGCACCGGCCGGCCGCGCCACCGCGGCAGGGAAGCCTCGACAGCCCGCAGGGTCGCCCAGCTGCGGTGGCCGGGGCGCATCGGGATATCCCGGACGAAGGCCTCGATCGCGACCCGGTCGCGCCACGACCGGTACGGCCAGGCGTAGCCCTCGCGCACGGCCGGGGACAGCGGCGTGACGGTGGTCTGGGTGGCGGCGGCCCGCACAAAGGCGTTGGCGCCGCGCACCAGCAGCGTGCCGAGGACGGGGATGCGGCAGACGGCGATGCGCGCCGGGATCGACGGAAACGCGAAGGCCGCGGTATTGAGAAGGGTGATGCTGCGGACGCGCTCCGGGACCTGGGCGGCCAGGCCGAGGCCGATGGGCCCGCCCCAGTCGTGCACGACGAGATGGAACGATTCCAGACCGAGCGCATCGAGCCACAGCCGCGCCCGCGCGATGTGCCCGGCCAGCGTGTAGGCCGCGCGGGCCCCGGGCGGCTTGTCGGACAAGCCGCAGCCGAGGTGGTCGGGGGCAAGGCAGCGCCAGCCGGCGCGCAGGTGCAGGATCAGGTCCCGGAACAGGAATGACCAGGTGGGGTTGCCGTGCAGCATCACCACGGCCGGGCCGGCGCCCTCGTCCACATAATGCAGCCGCCCTTCCGGCGTGTCACAGCGGCGGCCCGCGAACGGGTACAGGACGGCCAGGCGGGGCGGCAGCGCGTTCACTTCAGGCCTCCACCGCCAGCATGGCGCAACTGAGCCCGCTGCCGATGCCCAGCAGGGCGACGCGCGCCCCCGGCGGGACGCGGCCCGCGGCGACCGCCTCGTGAAAGGTGAACGGCAACGACACCGAGCCCATGTTGCCCATCGTCTCGAAGGTCGTGAAATCCCGCCCGCGGTCGAGGCCGAGGGCGTCGAACAGGCGGCGCTGGTGGGTGCGGCCGACCTGGTGGCAGGCGAAGCAGTCCGGGGTGGCGCGGGACCAGCCGGTCGCCCGCTCGAAGTCCTCCCAGGTGGCGCGGGCCAGCGCGATGCCGGCGTCCAGCAGGGCTTCCGCCTCCGTGAGCATCTGCAGGCCGTCAGCCCCGGCGGCGGCCCCCTGGCACAGCCGGTTGGCGGCGGAGTCCGTGCGGGCCACCCCGGCGGCGAGGCGCCGGGCGCCCGGGCCGGCCGCGTCCGCGTGCGACAACAGCATGGCGGCGGCGCCGGCGCCGATGGTCAGGTTGGCAAAGTACGGCTTGACGCCCTGGCGGTCCAAGCCGCCCTCCAGCAGCGTCCGGATCGTGTGCTCCAGCAGGGGCCGGCCGTTCTCGCCGGACACCAGCAGCGCGTGGCGCAGCTGGCCGCTCTCGATCAGCCCGGCCGCGAGCAGCATCGCGTTGACGAACCCGAGGCAGGCGTTGGAAACGTCGAGAATCTGGCAGGCGGGCGCCAGCCCGAGCAGGTCGTGGACGTAGGCGGCGGTGGCGGGCTCGAGCCGGTCGCGGCACACGCCGCAGTGGGCCAGCAGGCCGATGTCGGCGGGATCCACCCGGCCCTGCCGCAGCAGCGCGCGGCCGGCCTGGGCGGCGGCGGCCGAGGGCGCCATGTCGCCCTCCCAGAAGCGGCGCTCGCGGATGCCGGTCATCAGCTCGAGCCGCCCCTGCGGCAGGCGCAGGCGCGCGTACAGCGGCGCCAGGCGCGCCTCGATCTCGGCGCTGGTGACGCGTAGTGGCGGCGCCACGACGGCGGTGCCGTTGATGCGGACGCGGGCGAACCTCATGCCGGCGGCGCCGGGCGGGTGGCGCGCGCGACCACCGCCTCGTCGAAATAGTTCCAGTCCATGCCGGCGTTGACCACCAGGCCGTGGGCGTTGATGCCGGAACTGCGCGGGCTCAGCAGGAAGACCACCGCGTCGGCCACCTCGCGGGTCGCGAGCGCCCGCTTGCGCAGGGTGAGCTGCTCGGCGAACAGGTAGTTGTCGAGGTAGCCCGGGATGCCGGCCGAGGACTTGGTGCGCAGCGGGCCGGCGTTGACCGTGTTGAAGCGCACCTCCGTGTCGGCGCTGAACGACTTGGCCAGGAAGCGCGCGCAGCTGTCCAGCGCCGCCTTGATGGGCGACAGGTAGCCGTAGCTGGCGGCGGTCACCTGCGAGGAGATGCCGATGGCCACCACCGAGGCGTCGCGCCGCAGCACCGGCTTGAGCGCGCGCGCCAGCTCGACCAGCGAGAAGGCGCTGACCTGGGCGGCCTGCAGGAAATCGGCGCGCCGGGTCTCGTGGAAGGGGGCCGGGCCGCCGCTGTAGTTGGCGTGGGCGATGCAGTGCACGAACCCGTCCAGCTCGCCGAGGCGTTCGCGCACGGCCGGCCCGAGGGCGGCGATGTCGCGCTCGCTCTCGACGTCGCAGGCCAGCCAGGGCCGGTCGCCGAGCAGCCGGGCGAGCTCGGCGGCGCGGCGGGCGTTGCGCACGGTGTAGGCGACGCGGGCGCCGCATTCCTCGAGGGTCTGACCGACCGCCCAGGCGATGCTGCGCCGGTTGCCGAGCCCGCAGACGAGGTACCGCCTGCCGCTGATGCCGAGCCAGTCCATGGGTCAGGAAGCGTCCTCTCCGGCGTCCAGCAGGGCGAGGCCGAACTCGATGGTCAGCGCCGGCCGGCCGCGCAGCAGCACCCGCCCGCGCATGAAATGGAAGCGGCCGAGCGCCTCGAGATAGGTGGTCTCGATGCGGATGGTGTCGCCGGGCCGCACCATGTGCTTGAACTTGGCCTCGCGGATGCGCGCCAGCACGGGCGTCTTGGGACCGCCATCCCACCCGGCGCCGCCGAAGCGCCGGATCATGTACACCGCGGCGGTCTGGAAGACGGCCTCGCACAGCAGCACGCCGGGCATCAGGGGGTTGCCCGGGTAGTGGCCGGCGAAATAGGGCTCGTCGGCCCGGATGTCGCGTTCGGCGACCGCGCCGGTCGCGGTCACCTCGACCAGGCGGTCGATGAACAGGAAGGGCGGCCGGTGCGGAATGGTGCGGAGAATCTCGTCCATGTCGGCAAGGGTCAGTTCGAGAGGGCCATGGCGCGCTTGTGGTCGGCGGCCAGAAACTTGTCAACTTTGTTGGCGACAATGACCCCGTAATTGATGGTGCCCAGCCAGCCGGACATGATGATGCCGACGCTGCCCGCATGGAACAGGCCGGGCAGTTCCTCCGGCAGGCGCTGGGACACCTTGAGGCCCTCGAACTTGGTGCCGAAGGACGTGCCGCCAAAGTGGCGCGTGTAGCGGTGAATGGTGCGCGGGGTGGCCGCCTCGACATGGTCGACCTTGGCGCGGATTCCCGGCACCAGCCGCTCGAGGGCCGCCAGCGAGCTCTCGATCAGCCAGGCCTTCTCGCGGGCGTAGGCCGCTTCGGACAGGTCCGCCCAATCCTCCCAGCGGGCGTTGCTGGAGGCGACCACCGCGTAGCGCGGCTCGGCGGTGTGCGGCCGGGTGTCGGGGTAATACACCGAAAAGGTGCGGCTGCTGCTGCGCATCTGAACCAGTTCGCGCGTGCTGAACACCGGCGCCTCCGAGGTGAACACGAGGTCGCCGATCGGCGGCAGGCGCTCGCCGCGCCGGATGCCGATATACACCTGGCAGGAGCTGGTGTTCACCCGCACCGCCCGGACCGCGCGCAGGAAGTCGGCGCGGAACCGGCCCGGCCCGGCCAGTTGCTCGACCGTGTTCTTGATGTTGGCGTTGGACACCACCGCGGCGCAGCGGATCACCCGCGGGGGAAACGGCTCCCCGCTGTTGCGGCTGCGCGTCACCACACCCGTGACGCGGTGCCGGCCGTCCGGCAGCGGCTCCGTCAGAATCTCCTCCACCAGCGCGCACTTGCGCAGCTCGACCCCGTTGCGCTGCAACTCGGCCACCATGCGCCCGATCAGCTGGTCGGTGCCGCCCTTGTAGATGAACACCCCCCGGCTCATGAAGTTCGAGAACACGATGCCGTAGGTGATGGCCGGGTCCTCCAGCCCCGAACCGTTGGCATAGGCGATCGGCTCCAGCAGCAGCCGGTGCACATCGTTGCGCCCGGGGAAAAATTCCTCGAACAGCTCGCCGGTGGTCTGGCGGTCGTCGTCGTAAAAATTCATCGCCGCCAGCCGCGCAAAAAAGCCCTCGACCCGGTCGCGGGCCAGCCCGAAACGGCCGGTCAGGATGCGGACGAAATCCGCCCGGTCGAAGGTGGTGCGGATGTTCATCTGCGGGTTGATGAAGCGGATGTCGTGCAGCTGGCCGATCGCGTCGGCGATCTCCGCCGTCCAGTACTTGCGGCAGGACTTGATCATGCCGTGCGGGAACCCGTGCAGCGAGATGTCGAATATGTGCCCGCCCGGTCGCCGGAACCAGGTCGCCAGCCCGCCGAACTGGTAATGGTGCTCGAGCACCAGCACGCGGTGGCCGGCCTTGGCCAGCACGTTGGCGCTGGTCAGCCCGCCCAGCCCGCTGCCGATCACCACCACGTCGTAGTGGTCCCGCACGCCCGCCAGCCAGTCCTTTGCCATAGGGACAGGGTTGCTAAGGGCCGCCGGCCCCCCTGCAACCCCAAAAGGCCGGTTCCCGGAGCCGCCAAAGTTCCTTGACGGTTCCGGAGCCAGCCCCTTTACAGCCAGCTAACCGCCCGCCATGGGCGGTTCCATGTTTAACCCAGCGCGCACCATGTCCTACAAGCTGTTCATTCCCGGGCCGGTTGCGGTCTCCCCGAAGACCTACGCGGCCCTGACCACCCCCGTGATCGGCCATCGCAGCTCCGATTTCGTCAAGCTCTACCAGTCGCTCCAACCCGGCCTGCAAACGCTGTTCGGCACCCGGGACCCCGTGTACCTCTCCACCAGCTCGGCTTGGGGAGTCATGGAGGGGGCCATCCGCAACGTGGTCGCCAAAAAGGTCCTCAATGTCTGCTCCGGGGCCTTTTCGGACAAGTGGTACGACGTGGCGCTGCGCTGCGGCAAGGAGGCCAAGGCGCTGCAGTACGAGTGGGGAACCCCGGTCGATCCCGAGGACATCCGCCGCGAGCTGGCCGCCGGCGGCTTCGACGCCATCACCATCATCCACAACGAGACCTCCACCGGCACCATGAACCCCCTGCCCGAAATCATGGCCGTCGTGCGCGAGTTCCCCGAGGTGATCTCCATCGTCGACACCGTCAGCTCGTTCTCCGCCGTGCCGATCGACAAGGACGCTCTGGGCATCGATGTCATGCTCACCGGCAGCCAGAAGGCGCTGGCCCTGCCCCCCGGCATGGCCCTGTTCAGCGTCTCCGCGCGCGCCCACCAGCGCGCCGCCGCCGTCCCCGGGCGCGGCTATTACTTCGATTTCATCGAGTTCCAGAAAAACCACGAGAAGGGCATGACCCCCTCCACCCCCGTCCTCCCGCTCATCTTTGCCCTGCGCTCCAAGCTCGAGGACATCTTCGCCGAGGGGTTGCCCGCCCGCTATGCCCGCCATGCCCGCCTCAACGCCCTCGTCCACGCATGGGTCGACCGCCATGGCCTCGACACCCTTCCCCCGCGCGCCAGCGCTTCCAAGTCGCTCACCTGCGTCAAAAACAGGTACGGTTGGGACTTGCCCGCCCTGATCACCCACCTCAAGACTCACTTCAATTGCGTTATTGACGGCGGGTATGGCAAGATCAAGGGCAAGACCTTCCGCATTTCGAACATGGGCGACGAGACCGACGCGACCATTTCGCAATTGCTGGCCGATCTGGATGCCACGCTGGAGGCGCTGCACTTCACGCACTAATCCCAACGGAGGCCGACATTGCCGGAGCAAACGAAGCACAAGAAACTGATCATCGCCGAGAAACCGAGTGTCGCGCAGGACATCGCGCGCGCCCTTGGGCGGTTCAAAAAGACCCCGGAGGGTCTGGAGAACGAGGAATATGTGATCAGCTACGCGGTGGGGCACCTCGTTGAGCTGTTCATGCCCGAGGACATCGACAAGAAGGAGTACGGCTTCTGGCGGCTGAACGCGCTGCCGATCATCCCGGAAAAGTTCCAGCTCAAGCCGGTCGACGACAAGCGGGCCAAGGAGCGCTTCCAGGTGCTGAAAAAGCTGATGCAGCGTCCGGACGTGGACGAGGTGTGGAACGCGTGCGACGCGGGGCGCGAGGGCGAGCTGATTTTCACGTACATCTACGAGCTGGCGAAGTGCCGCAAACCGTACCGCCGGGTGTGGATGCAGTCGATGACGCCGGCAGCGATCCGCGAGGCCTTTGCGCAGCCGCGCACGCCGGAGCAGATGCGCGGGCTGCAGGATGCGGCGCGCAGCCGCTCGGAAGCGGACTGGCTGATCGGCATCAACGGCACGCGGGCGGTGACCAAGCGCATGCTGGGCCGCACCAAGGGAGTGGCCACGGTCGGGCGGGTGCAGACCCCCACCCTTTCGATCGTGCTGGAACGCGAGTTTGCCATCCGGAATTTCAAGGAGCGCCCGTACTGGCGGGTGGAGGGCCGTTTCGCGCTCGCGGCCGGCGAATATACCGGCATCCTGCAGCGCGCCACGCCGGTGGACAAAGGGGACCCCGACGACAAGCCGGACCGCTTCTGGGAGGAGGCGGAGGCGACGGCCATCATCGCCCGCTTGAACGAGGCGGCGGGCGGGCGCGTCAGCGACGAGAAGAAGCGCACGCGCCAGAATTGCGGGCGGCTGTACGACCTGACGTCGCTACAGCGCGAGGCCAACAGCCGCTACGGGTATTCGGCGGCCCGCACCCTGCAGCTGGCGCAGAGCCTGTACGAGAAGCACAAGCTGCTGACATATCCGCGGACCGACAGCCGCGCGCTGCCGGAGGATTATCTGGGCACGGTGAAAGAGACCCTGGGGCGGCTCGAGGGCCCCCTTGGCGAGCACGCCCGCACCGTCCTGGACAACGGCTGGGTGCGCCCCAACAAGCGCATCTTCAACAACGCCGAGGTCAGCGACCACTTCGCCATCATCCCGACCGGCGAGGCGCCGCGGAAACTCACCGGCGAGGAGGAGCGCATCTACGAGATGGTCAGCCAGCGCTTTGTCGCGGTGTTTTTCCCGCCGGCCGAATTCGATGTGACCACCCGCCTCACGGTGGTGGCCGGGCACACCTTCAAGACCGAGGGCAAGGTGCTGGTGGAACCCGGCTACCTGCGGGTTTATGGCAAAGCCGAGGCCAAGAGCGAGCTGCCCCCCTTGACGGATGCCGACCGCGACCCGCCGTGGCTGCGTGACCGCCCCTTGGGCGGGGGCGCCGACGGGGGCGAGGCGCCGGGCCACAAGGCGCGCACCGTGGCGCTCGACCTGCTGCAGGAGGCCACCACCCCGCCGCCGCGCTTCACCGAGGCGACCCTGCTGTCCGCAATGGAAGGCGCGGGAAAGCTGGTCGAGGACGAGGAATTGGCCGAGGCGATGAAGGAGAAAGGCCTGGGCACGCCGGCCACGCGGGCCAGCATCATCGACCACCTGATCCGCGAAAAATACCTCGAGCGCGACGGCCGCAACCTGGTCCCCACCCCCAAGGCGGAAAATCTGCTCGCCTTCCTCAAGGCGGTGCGGGCCGAGGTGCTCACCCGGCCGGACCTGACCGGCGAATGGGAGCACCGCCTGCGCCAGATGGAGGCGGGCAAGATCACCCGCGCCGCCTTCATGGACGGCATCGCCGCCCTCACCCGCGCCATCGTCGAGAACATCAAGGGTTTTGCGGAGGACCACAGCGAGGCGCCGCATTCCACGATCATCTCGCCCACCGACAACCGCCCGATGGTGGAGCTGCTCAAGTCCTACCGTTCCCAGGACGGCGTGCTCAACATCTTCAAGACGGTGGCCGGCCGCAACTTGAGCGAGGAGGAGATTCAGACCCTTGTGCGCGACCGCAAGGTCGGCCCGTTGACCGGGTTCCGCTCGCGCTCCGGCAAGCCGTTCTCCGCCCTGCTGCGCCTCGATCCGATGAACAAGGTCGTCTTCGATTTCGGCGAGCGCGCCGGCGGCAACGGCAACGGCAACGGCAATGGCGCCGGCAACGGCGGTCCGGAATCCCACGACCTGTCCCAGCTGCCGGTGGTCGGGGTCTTCAAGGAAACCGGTGCGCGCGTCTATGAGACCCCCACCGCCTACGCCTGCGAGCGCAGCCTGCGCAACCAGCCGGGCGAGCAGTTTCGCATGTCCCGCACCATGCTCGGCGTGATCTTGCCGCGCGAGGAGGTGGCCAACCTGCTGGAGCACGGCAAGACGGGGCTGATCAAGGGGTTCAAGTCCAAGCGCACCGGCCGCCTGTTCGACGCCTATCTGGTCCTCAAGCCCAAGGGCGCCATCGGCTTTGAATTTCCCCCGCGCCCCCCGCGCAAAGAGTACCCGAAACGGCGGTCCGCCAAGGCGGCCGAGGCCGCCGAGGATTGATTCGCGCCGGAAGTTTCCTTTTCGGCGATCCGTGCCATACTGCAGCGGATGTCGGATACGGAAACGATACGCCTGCGGGGTGTCCGGCAAAACAACCTGAAGGGCATCGACCTCGACCTGCCGGTCGGCAAGCTGATCGTGGTGACCGGCCTGAGCGGGGCGGGCAAATCCTCCCTGGTGTTCGACGCGCTGCATGCCGAGGGGCACCGGCGCTACGCCGAGACGTTCAGCCCCTACGCGCGGCAGTTCCTCGAGCTGCTGGATCGCCCCAAGGTGGACGCCATCGAGAATGTCCGACCCTCGATCGCCATCGAGCAGGGCAACACGGTCCGGACCTCGCGCTCCACCGTCGGCACCATGACCGAGCTGTGCGACTACTTCAAGGTGTGGTTCGCGCATGTGGCCAGGCTGTACGACCCGGAAACCGGCGAGCTCATCACCACCGACACGCCCGCGACCATCTGGGAAAAGGCCCGCCGGCGGTTCCCCGGCCAGACGGTGCTGGTGACCTTCGCGATCGAACGCCCCGGCAACCTGGAATGGCGCACGATCGTGAACTCGCTGTCGGGGCAGGGCTACACCCGCGCCCTGTTCGAGGGAAGACTGCTTCGCCTCGAGGAGCTGGATGCGGCGGCCCTGCCGCCCTCCGCGCGGCTCGAGGTGGTCCAAGACCGCCTCGCGTTGGCGCCCGCGGCGCGGGCCCGGTTCATCGAGGCGGCCGGCACGGCGCTGCATTTCGGCGCGGGCCAGCTCGCGCTGTTCAGCCCGGAAGGCGCCTTGTTGCAGCGCTTCAGCGAGGGACTGCACCGCCCGGGCAGCGAGCGCCGCTTCCGCCCGGCGACCCCGAACCTGTTTTCGTTCAACTCGCCTCTCGGGGCCTGCCCGCGCTGCCGCGGGTTCGGCCGCATCATCGAGATCGACGACCGCCTGGTCATTCCCGACGAGGGCTTGTCGCTGGCCGACGGCGCCATCCGGGCCTTCAGCGGCGCGGTCTACTCGGAAAGCCGGCGCGACCTGCTGCGCGCCTGCCGCAAGCACGGCATCCCCACCGACCGGCCGTGGCGCGAGCTCAGCGCGGAGCAGCGGCGCTTCGTGTGGGAGGGCGAGCCCGGCTACGGCGCGGGCGGCGCAACATGGCCGCCCGGCTGGTACGGCGTGCGCCGCTTCTTCAGGTGGCTGGAGGAGCACACCTACAAAATGCATGTGCGGGTGTTCCTGTCGCGCTACCGCGCCTATGTGGCCTGCCCGGCCTGCGGCGGCACCCGTCTCCAGCCCGACGCGCTGTGCTGGAAATGGAACGGCCACACCCTGCCCGACCTCTACCGCCTCCCCATCCGGTCGCTGCTGGCAGTGCTGAATAATCCCACTCCTCCTATTCCTACTCGTACTCCTACTCGTACTCCTACTCGTACTCGTACTCAAAAATCCGATACAACACGCGGGTGCGAGTACGAGTATGAGTACGAGTACGAGTATGATTTGACCGGGGACGGTCCCGCCGGGCTGGCCCTGCAGGCGATCCGCACGCGCCTCTCCTACCTGCAGGCGGTCGGGCTTGATTATCTGTCGCTGGACCGCGCCTCGCGCACGCTTTCGGGCGGCGAGACCCAGCGGGTCAATTTGACGGCCTGCCTCGGGACCTCGCTGGTGGACACCCTGTTCATCCTCGACGAGCCGTCCATCGGGCTGCACTGCCGCGACATCGACCGGCTCATCGGCATCCTGCGCCGGCTGCGCGACCAGGGCAACACGGTGGTGGTGGTGGAGCACGATGAGGCGATCCTGCGGGCGGCCGACCATGTGGTGGAGATCGGGCCGCAGGCCGGCAGCGGCGGCGGCCGCGTGGTCTACGCCGGGCCGGTGGACGGCCTGGCGCGCCGCCCGGATTCCGTGACCGGTCCGTTTCTGGCCGGTCGGCGCACCATCGCGCCGCCCGCCCGGCGCCGGCCGGTGGACGAGGCGACCCCCCGGCTGCGGCTGCGCGGCGTCCACCAGCACAATTTGCGCGGGCTCGATGTGGACATTCCGCTGCGGCGCCTGGTGGTCCTGTGCGGTGTGAGCGGCTCGGGCAAATCGACCCTGTTGTACAACGCGATTTACCAGGGTCTGCTGGCGCGCGGCGGCAAGGCCACCGAGCAGCCGGCGCGCATCGGCGAGCTGGAGTGCGACCTCGGTTTCGGCGAGGTGGTGTTGGTCGACCAATCCCCGGTCAGCCGCACGCCGCGCTCCAATCCGGCGCTGTTCACCGGCGCGTGGGAGGGCGTGCGCCGGCTGTTCGGCGCCTGCGAGGAGGCGCGCCGCATGGGGCTCACCGCGGCCTCGTTCTCGTTCAACAGCGGCGACGGCCGCTGTCCCCACTGCCAGGGCCTCGGGCGCGAGCGCATCGAGATGCAGTTCATGGCCGACGTGTATGTGCCCTGCCCGGTGTGTGAGGGGCGCCAGTTCCGCGACGAAGTGCTGGCGGTGCGCTGGCAGGGCCGCACCATCGCGGACGTGCTGGCGCTCACCGTGGAGGAGGCGTGCCGGGTGTTCGCGGCGCACCCGGCCGTGGCGCGCCGGCTGGCGGCGCTCGCGCAAGTCGGCCTCGGCTACCTGCCGCTGGGCCAGCCGCTCAACACCCTTTCCGGGGGCGAGTCGCAACGCCTCAAACTGGTGCGCCACCTCGGCGCCCTCGATTCGCCGAGGCATCCCGCGCTGCTGCTGTTGGACGAGCCGACCACCGGGCTGCACCGGGCCGACGTGGCCCGGCTGCTGCAGGTGCTCCAGGAGCTGGCGGACGCGGGCCATTCGCTGATCGTCATCGAGCACCATCCGGACGTGTTGCGGGCGGCCGACTGGCTGCTCGAGCTGGGACCGGAGGCGGGCGACGCCGGCGGCCGGCTGGTCTTCAGCGGCACCCCGGAGCAAATGCGGCAGGCCCGCACCGCCACGGCCCCGTACCTCGGGGCGGACGCGCGCGGGGCGGTTGCGGCCGGACCGCCGGCCCCGCCCCGCGCCGCCAAGGCCGGCACCTGCATCACGGTGGAGGGGGCGCGCGAGCACAACCTCAAGAACATCTCGGTGCGCATCCCCCGCCGCGCGCTGACGGTGGTCACCGGCGTCAGCGGCTCCGGCAAGTCGACCCTCGCCTTCGACATCGTCTTCGCCGAGGGGCAGCGGCGCTTCATGGAATCGATGTCGTCGTGGGCGCGCCAATACGTCGAGCAGCTGCCCAAGCCGGCGATCGACCGGCTGACGGGCATCCCGCCGACCGTGGCGATCGAGCAGCGGGTGACGCGCGGCACGCGCAAGTCCACCGTGGCGACCATCACCGAGGTGGCGCAGTACCTGCGGCTGTTGTACGCCCGCATCGGCCAGCAGCACAGCCCGTCCACCGGCGAGCCGCTGGTGGCGCAGCGCCCCGCCGCGCTGGTGGGGCACCTCGGGCGCCGCCTCGAGGCGCTGCGGCCCGCGCGCGGCCGGCGGGTCGTCCACCTGCTGGCGCCCCTGGTGCGCGGGCGCAAGGGCCACCATGAGCCGCTGGCCGCATGGGCGCGCGAGCGGGGCTACACCGAGCTGCTGGCCGACGGCGAGCGCGTCGCGCTCGACCGTTTCAAAAGGCTGGACCGCTACCGGGAGCACGACCTCGACCTGTTCATCGCCGCCGTCGAGCTGCGGGCCCGGGGCGCGCCGCGGGTCCTGCCCATGGGCCCGTGCGGGCCGACCCTGCGCGACGCGGTGGCGGCCGCCCTCGACATCGGCCGGGGCATGTTCCGCCTGCTGGCCGGCGGCGCGGCCGGTCCGGTGTGGTTCTCCACGCGCCGCTCCGATCCGCTCACCGGCGAGGCCTTCCCGGAGCTCGACCCCAAGGATTTCTCATGGAACTCCCCCCGCGGCTGGTGCCCGCGCTGCCGCGGCCACGGGGTTTTGTATCCATCCGGCGGTGACGAGGACGACGCGACGGGGCGCGAGCCCGAGGGCCCGGCCGAGACCTGCCCGGAGTGCCACGGCGAGCGCCTCAACCCCGTCAGCCGCGCCGTCTACCTCGGGACCGTGACCGGCGCGCGCTACAATTTCCCCCAGCTGCTGCGCCTCACCCCCGGCGCCGTGCTGGCGGTCCTGCGCACGCTCGCGGTCGACGCGCGCGACCGCGCCATCCTCGACGAAATCTACCCGGAGGTGCGCGAGCGGCTGCAGTTCATGGACGAGGTCGGCCTGCATTACCTCGCGCTGGACCGCGCCACCCGCACCCTCTCGGGCGGCGAGGCGCAGCGCATCCGCCTTGCGGCGCAGCTCGGTTCCAGCCTCGCCGGCGCCCTGTACGTGCTCGACGAGCCCTCGATCGGCCTGCACGAGCGCGACAACGCCCGCCTGCTCGAGGCCCTCGCCCGGCTCAAGGCCAAGGGCAACACGCTGCTGGTGGTCGAGCATGACGCCAACACCATGCGCCGGGCCGACCACATCATCGATCTCGGGCCGGGCGCCGGCCGCCACGGCGGCGAGGTCCTCGCCGCCGGGCCGCTTTCCGCCCTGTTGCGCAACCGCCGCAGCCTCACCGGCCGTTACTTGCGCCGCGGCCTGCGGCATCCGCTGCGCGGTCACTGGCGCCCCTTGCCGGCGCCCTTCCGGCCGCGCAACCGCGCCGCGGCCGCCGACTGGCTGGTGCTGCGCAAGGCCAGCCTGCGCAACCTCAAGGGCGGCGACCTGTTCATTCCCAAAGGGCGCCTCGTCATGGTCTGCGGCGTCTCCGGCGCGGGCAAGTCCACCCTGGTGCGCGACCTGCTGATGCCGGCCGTGCAGCGCGCCATCCGCGAGCGCCGGCCGCGCCTTGCCGGCTCCCCGGCCCGCGACGGCTTCGCCGCGCTGCTGGGCGCCCACACCTTCCGCTCGGTGATCGAGGTCGACCAGGCGCCCATCGGCAAGACGCCGCGCTCCACCCCGGCCACCTACACCGGCGCTTTCGACCGCATCCGCGAGCTGTACGCGCTCACCCCCGAGGCCCGCCTGCACGGCCACACGCCGGGCACCTTCTCCTTCAACACCAAGGGCGGCCGCTGCGAGGTCTGCCAGGGCGCCGGCCGCATCCGCCTCGAGATGAACTTCATGCCGGACACCTATGTCCCCTGCGAGGCCTGCAACGGCCGCCGCTATGGGCCGGAACTCGACGACATCCGCTGGAACGGCGCCACGATCGCCGATGTCCTCGACATGACCTTCGAGGAGGCGGCCGCCTTCTTCGCCTTCGACACCCGGCTCGCCGCATTGCTCACGCTGATGGTGGAAACCGGTCTCGGCTACCTGACCCTCGGCCAGAGTTCCCCCACCCTGTCCGGCGGCGAGGCCCAGCGGCTCAAGCTCGTCAGCGAGCTGGCCAAGGGGCTCCCCACCCTGCGCGAGCGGCAAGGCGCCGCCATCCAGCCCAACCTCTATATCCTCGAGGAGCCCACCATCGGACTGCACCTGCACGACTGCGAACGGCTAATCCACCTGCTCCACCGCCTGGTGGACCAAGGCCACACCGTCATCGTCATCGAGCACCACCTCGACCTGATCGCCGAGGCCGACTATGTCGTTGAAATCGGCCCGGAGGGCGGCGCGGACGGCGGCCACCTCCTGTACCAGGGCCCGGTCCAGGACCTGCTGCGCAAGGGCGGCTCGCCCACCGCCCCCTTCCTCGCCCGGCTCCTGCAAAAACACCTGGAATAATCCGCCCTCCGGGTTTTCTTAATGTTCGGAAAAGTTTCACTAATGATGCACGGGGCGGGCGAACAAGCTGGAGCAGGACCGGGTTTTGGGCCGGACCAGTGGCGATGGGTTGGGCGCGCCCTGTTGCCGCTCATGCTGCTGAGCCCGCCGGCCGCGCTGGCGGGCGGGACCGAGCTGTTACAGGCGGTGGCGGGCGCCCCGGCGCTGGAGGCGGCGCGGTTGCGGGCGGAGGCGGCCCGGGAACGGCTGGGCGCGGCGGGGCGCTTCCCTGATCCGGAGGTCGAGGTGATGGCCGGGCGCATGCGCATGGCGGGCGACAGCGGCCCGATGTGGGAAGTCGGCCTGACCCAGCCGTTGCCCAAGCCCGGGGAACGGGCCGCCGACCGCGAGCGGGCCGCGGCACTGGTGTCGATGGCGGAGGCGGAATACGCCGTGATGGCCGGCGAGATGGCGGCCGAAGCCGCGATGGCGCTGGCCGAGGCGGCGGCCGCCCAGGCCCGCGCGGCGGAAATCCGCGCGCAGATCGCCCGCACGGCCGACGTGCGGGCGGCCCTTGATGCGCGCATCGCCTCGGGCTCGGGAAGAATGGCCGAGCTATTGGCGCTGGAAAGCGCCGTCGCGCGCATGCGCCTGATGCTCGCCCAAGAGGAACGGATGGCGGCGGACGCGCAGGAGGAGGCGCGCGCCCTGCTGGGGCTGCGGCCGGAGGCGCCGCTGCCGGCCTACGCCGCGCCGGACCTGGAGGCCATCGATCCGGAACGCGCCCCGCAGGGTGTTTTGGCGGCGGCGCGCGGTGCGGAGGCGCGGGCCATGGCCCGCATGGCGCGCGCCGGGGGGCGGCCCATGACGGCCGTGGGGGTGCGCTTTGCGCGCGAGGAGGAAACCATGGGCAGCAAGGACACCTTCGCGATCGCCTTCATGGCGGAAATCCCGTGGCGCGCGCGCGGCTATGCCCGCATCGAGGAGCGCGCCGCCCGGGCCGAGCAGCGCGCGGCCATGGCGGACGCCGAGGCGGTGCGGCACCGCGTCCTTGCCGCCAAGGGGCGGGCCGAGCGGGCCGCACGCCTCGCCGATGCCGCGGCCCGGCTCGCCGCCGAGACCCGCCAGCGGCTGGATGCGGAATACGCGGCGCTGCTGCGCGCCGCCTCGACCGCCGGCATGGGCGGCGAGAATCCGGTGCTGATGATTCTGGAAATATTCGAGAACCGCACCGACTCTGATCTGCAGCGCATAGACGCCGCAGCGGCCGCCCAAGCCGCCCATGCGGCGCTGTGGGCCTATGCACCGGTTGCCTTTTTCACCAAGAACCTTTTCGGCACACCATGACCAAGCACATCGTCCTGTTTGCGGCCGCCTTCATCGGCGGCGCCATCATCGCGCTGGCCGTGCGCGCGGCCCTGTTCCAACCCTACGCCGGCGATACCCACCCGGTAGCGGCGGCGTCCGCGCCGCCGGCCCATACCGCCGTGGCGGCGGCGTCCGCGCCGCCGCACACCGGCCACGACACTGTTTCCGCCTCCCCGCCGCCGGCCGCGGCCGGCACCGTCAACACGATCTGCCCGATCTGCGGCATGGAGGTCGACCCCTCGATTCCACCGGCCACCTACCAAGGCAGGCAGGTCGGTTTCGGCTGCCGCGCCTGTCCGCCGATCTTCGCGCGCGATCCGGACCGTTATGGCCCGGCGGCGCTGGCCAACGCGGTCGCGGGGAACTGAGCCATGGCCTGCTGGAAGCCTTGGCTGTCGGCGCTGGCCGGCGCCGCCGCCGGCGCGGCGCTGGTCGCGCTGCTGCCCGCCGAGGCGCTGTTTGTGCGCACGGCCGCGCGTGAGGCGGCGCTGGCCGAGGCCAGCGGCGAGCGGTGGGCCTGCCCGATGATCTGTTTCATCGGCTACCGTCCCGGCCCCTGTCCGGTGTGCGGGATGCAGATGACCCGCGTGACGGCCGGCGAGCTCAACGCCGAGCAGACCCGGCGCATCGGACTGCGCACCACGGTTGTGGACAGCGGCAAGGCGGTGATGACGGTGCGGGCCCACGGCGTCGCCGATTATGACCACCGCTTCACCCGCCTGGTGATTCCGCGGGTCGGCGGCCGGATCGTCGCGCGGCACGACGCCACCTACGGCTGTTGCGTGGTGGTGCATGCCGGCACGCCGATCATCGACCTGTACAGCCCGGAGTTGATCGCGGCCCAAGGCGAGCTGCAGGCGGCCCTGCGGCTCGGCGACACCGCGCTGGTGGAGAACCTGCGCCAGCGCTTCGCGGGCTGGAACCTCGCCGAGCTGGCGGATTGCATCCTGCGCGGCGAGCCGGTGCACGAGGTGGTGACGATCCGCTCGCCGTTCGAGGGTGTCGTGATGCTCGAGGATGCCGAAATGGTCAACGACGCGCTGGCGGTCGGCCGCGAGATCATGCCGGACACGCCGCTGCTGCGGCTGGTCGATCCGGACAAGCGGGTGCTGGTGCTGCAAGTGCCGGAGCACCGCGCCCGCTGGCTACGCGAAGGCCAGCGGGTGCTGATCGAGAGCGACGGATTCGGCCTGTTGCCGCAGCTCGAGGCGCGGGTGGACCGCCTTGCCCTGGAGGTCAATCCGGTGCTGCGCACGCGCGAGGTGCGCATCTTCCTTGACGGCGCCGGCGCCCTGCTGCCTCCCGGGGCGCTGGTGGCGGCGCGCATCCAGGCGGCGCTGGGACCGGACCTCCAGCCGGCGGACCCCGACCGGCCCGCGACCTGGGGGACCTTCACGCTCGTGCCCAAGACCGCGGTGCTTTCCACCGGCGTGCGCCATGTCGCATGGAAGGTGGCCGAGCGGACGCGCGACGGCCGGATTCGCTTCGAGTTGGCGCCGCTCGCCCTCGGCCCGCGCCTTGAGGACGCCGCAGGCAACGATCTGTTTGTGGTGCGGGCCGGCTTGGCGCCCGGCGACGAGGTCGCCACCCAGGGAGCTTTCCTGATCGACAGCCAGGCGCAGCTGGCCGGCACGCCAAGCCTGATTTTCCCGCTCGGCGCGACGGCCCCGGCGGCCGGCCACAGCCACTGAGCCGCCCGCGCCATGTTGGCCTTTGTCATCCGCAACGCATTCATCACGCTCGGCGTCGCCGTCGGGCTGCTGGTGGCCGGCCTGTGGGCGTGGCGCAACGTGCCGCTCGACGCGATCCCCGACCTCAGCGACAACCAGGTCATCGTCTGGGCTGAATGGCCGGGCAAGAGCCCGGAGGACATGGACCTGCAGGTCACTTCGCGGCTGGCCCGCGAGCTGCAGGGCTTGCCGGGCGTGCGCACCGTGCGCGGCCTCTCGCTGTACGGGACCGGTTATGTCTACGTGATTTTCGAGGACGGGCGCGACCTCTATGAAAGCCGCACCCGCACGCTTGAGCGCCTGTCGCAGATTCAAGGGCTGCTGCCGGCCGGCGTCACCGCCAAGCTGGGACCGGATGCCACCGCCATGGGGCAGGTGTACGCCTTCACGCTGCAGGGACCGCGCGACACCGAGACCAAGCGCTATGTCCTCGACCAGATCGTGGCGCCGGCCCTCCGCGCGGTGCCCGGCGTCGCGGAGGTGGCGCCGGCCGGCGGCGTCGCGCGCGAATACCAAATCGATGTCGATCCGGAGCGCCTGCGCGCCCTCGGCTTTTCCCTCGAGCAGCTGATGGCCGCGGTGCGCGCGGCCGGGCGCGACGTCGGCGCCATGAGCTACGAGCAGAGCGGGGTTGAGACGATGATCCGCGGGGTCGGGTTCATCCGCTCGGTGCGCGACGTTGAAAACATCATCCTGCGGGGCGACCCCCTGCGTGGGGCGGGCGTGCGCCTGGGCGACATAGCCCAGGTGCAACTCGGCGGCCAGTTCCGCCAAGGTCTGCTGGCGGACGCCTATCAGGAGCAGGTCGGCGCCATCGTCGCGATGCGCGTCGGCGCCGATCCGAAGCGGGTCATCGACGCCGTGAAGCGGCAGCTGCACGAGCTGGCGCCGGCGCTGGCGCGCGAGCAGTTGCAGCACGTGCCGTTCTACGACCGCTCCCAATTGATCCATGAGACGAACGCGACGGTGGTGACGGCGCTGCGCGAGGCGGTGATCACCACCGCGCTGGTGGTGGCGGGGTTTCTGCTGCACCTGCGGGCCAGTTTCGCCGCGGCGGTCAGCCTGCCGCTGGGCATGCTGTTTTCGTTCCTGATCATGCACGCCTTCGGGGTGAGCGCCAACATCATGAGCCTGGCGGGCATCGCCATCGCCATCGGGGTGATGGTCGACTTCGGCATCATCATGACCGAGAACACCACCCAGCATCTGCTCGATCTCCAGGCGCGCTGCCGGCGCGAGGGCCGTCCCATGCCGCGCTCGCCATGGCATCCGGAGATCGTCGAGACGGTCGTCGCCGGTGCGCGCGAGATCACGCGCCCGCTGCTGACCTCCTCGGCCACCACCGTGATCGGGTTCCTGCCGATCTTCGCGCTGACCGACCAGGCGGGGCGGCTGTTCATCCCGCTGGCGATCACCAAGACCCTGGCGATCGGCGGCGCGGTGCTGGTGGGCCTGTTCATCGTGCCGGTGCTGTGCCGTTTGTTCCTGCCCCCATGGGAGCTGCGCCGCGGGCCGCTGGTGCTGCTGTGCGGCCTTGCGGCCGGACTGGTGTTCGGATGGCACGCGCCGCAGGGGCTCAGCATTCCCTTCGATCACGGGCGCTGGAGCCTGACCCTGCCCGGCTGGCTGGTGGCCCCGCTGCTGGCCGCCTTGGCCGGGTCGGCGGTGTGGCGGCTCGGTCGGGAGCAGTTGGTCCCGTACGAGGGAAACCCGACCAGCCGCGCGATTCACATCGCCTACGATTGGGCCTACCGGCGCATCCAGCGGCGCAAGCCGGCGTTCGCCCTGACCCTCGCCCTCATGGCCCTCGCCGGCTACCTCGTCGGGCTCGGCTGGCCGCGCCTGAGCTGGCCCCTGCGCCAGGGGTTCGCCCTGGTCGGCGGCGACCTGACGACGACCCGCGCCGACGCCGCGCTGCGCCGCTGGTTCCCCGGCATCGGCTCGAGCTTCCTGCCGCCGCTCGACGAGGGGAGCCTGCTGTTCATGCCGTCCGTGCCCGCCACCGCCGGCCTCGGCGAGACCCAGCGCGTGATGCTCATCCAGAATCGCGCCATCGAGTCGGTACCCGAGGTCGCGCTGGTCATGGGCAAGCTCGGCCGCGCCGAGACCGCCCTCGACCCGGCCCCCATCGGCATGATCGAGACGGTCGTGCTGCTGAAGCCGTACAAGGACTGGCCGGTGCATGAATTCACCGGACCGGAGGGCCGTGTGGCGCATCGTCCCCGCACGCTGCGCGAGGTGCGCGACGCCCTGGCCGGCGTGTCCGACCTGCCCGGCGTGGCGCCCAGTTGGCTGCAGCCGATCGAAACCCGGGTGGTCATGCTCTCCACCGGCATCCGCAGCCTGATGGCCCTGCAGATTCTCGGCGACGACGCGGCCGCCCTCGAGCGCTTCGCCGAGGCGGCCGAGAAGATCATCCAGGCGGTGCCGGGCGCGGCCGACGTGCAGATGCAGCGCGAGGGCGGCAAGCCCTACGCCGAAATCCGGCTCGATCCCGAGCGCCTGGCGCGCTTCGGCCTGAGCGCCGAGGGGGTGCTCGAGGCCGTCGAAAGCGGCCTGGGCGGCATGCCCGCGGCCTGGTCGGTGGAGGGCGCGCTGCGCTACCCGGTGCGCGTCCGCCTGGCGCGCGAGCTGCGCGACGACCCCGACGAGTTCGAGCAGCTGCGCGTGGCCGTCGGCGGCATGGAAAGCATGGGCGCGCCGGGCTCGGTGCCGCTGGCCAGCCTGCTCGCCCGGCCGGTCACCTACGAGCTGGAATTCCCGGCCGGCGCCCCCGACGCCCATGCGTTCCTCGCCACGCTGCCGCTGGCCCACCAGCGCAATTTCACCATCCTGGACGCGCGGCGGGCCGAGCTGACCGTGGCCGCCGGCGACCCGCCGCCGCCGGCCCTGCAGGGTAGCGGCGATTCCACCACGGGGGTGCGCGTCGCCGCCCGGCGCCCCGCCGACAGCGGCGTCACCCACACCATCGGCCCGATGGCGATCCGCTCCGAGGGCGGCAAGCGCACCCAGTACGTGATGTTCAACGTGCGGGAGGGCGCCGCCGAGATGGACGTGGTGCGCGCCGCCGACCAGCGCCTGCGCGCGGCGCTCGAATCCGGCCGGCTCGAGCTGCCGGCGGGGACCAGCTACCGCTGGGTCGGCCGTTACGAGCAGAAGCTCAAGGCCGACCGCACCATGGCCTGGGTGATCGGCGTCTCCCTGCTGGTCATGGTGGTGCTGATCTACCTCGGCACCCGCTCCTGGCTGGTCACCGCGGTGATCGTCGGCTGCAACGCCATCGTCAACACCGCCGGCGGGTTCCTGATGGTCTGGATTTGGGACGCCCAGCTGACCATCGCGGTCACCGTGGGGTTCCTCGTCCTGCTGGGCGTGATGTTCAACGACAGCATCCTGCTGGGCACCTTCATCCAGGACAAATTCCGCACCCCGCCGCGCGACCTCGCCGAGGTCGAGCGGCGCATCTTCGAGGCCGGCTTGCGCCGCCGCCGCCCGGCGCTGATGACCAGCGCCACCACGCTGCTGGCGCTGCTGCCCATCCTGTGGTCCACCGGACGCGGGGCCGAGGTCATGCAGCCCATGATCCTGCCGGTGGTCGGCGGCATGCTGTTCGACCTGCTGTCGCTTTTCTCGGTGCCGGTGTTCTACGCCTGGTACTGGGAGCGCCGCCTGGAAAAAACACGCCGTTTTACCGCGCCGGCGCCGGATTGTGCTTGATCGCGGCCGGAATGGCCGCCACAACAGGCCCGGCATTGCAAGATGCCGTGCTTTGTCTTGTAAACATTCGTCACAATCCTGTAACCATGACGCAGTCGTTATTTGTCGGCAACATCCCGTACGGAGCGATGGAGGAGGAGATTCGCGCCTTGTTTGCCAGCCAGGGAACCGTGCAGCAGGTGCGTTTCATCATGGACAACCACAAGGGGCGGTTTCGCGGGTTCGGGTTTGTGACCATGCCGGCGGCGGATGCGGAAAAGGCGATGCGGGCCCTCGACGGGGCGGAATTCCAGGGCCGGAAGCTGAAGGTTTGCGCGGCCCGCAGCGCCCCGGCGGACGCCCGCCGCAGCGCCTGAGCGGGGCGGCGCGTCAGACCGGGCGGGTGAGCTCGCCGTAGAGTTCGGGGCGGCGGTCGCGGAAAAAGCCCATGGCGGCGCGCCGCAGGCGGACGGCGTGCAGGTTGAGCGTGGCGGTGAGCACGGCCGGCTGGTCGGCGCCGGCCTCGGCGAGCAGCTCGCCGCACTCGTCGCAAATGAAGCTGTGGCCGTAGAAGCGCTGGCCGCCCTCGCTGCCGATGCGGTTGGCGGCCGCGATCGGGACGCAGTTGGCGACGGCGTGGCCCTGCATGACGCGGCGCCACATGCGGCTGGTGTCAAAGTCGGGTTCGTGGGGCTCGCTGCCGATGGCGGTCGGGTACAGCAGCAGGTCGGCGCCCATCAGGACCATGGCGCGGGCGCATTCCGGGAACCACTGGTCCCAGCAGATGCCGACCCCGACGGCGCCGTGGCGGGTCCGCCACACCTTGAAGCCGGTGTTGCCCGGCCGGAAATAGAACTTCTCCTCATAGCCGGGCCCGTCCGGGATGTGGCTCTTGCGGTAGGTGCCGAGCACGGCGCCGTCGGCGTCGACCACCGCGACCGTGTTGTAATAGGCCTGCCCGTCGCGTTCGAACAGCGAGACGGGGAGAACCACCTGCAGCTCCCGGGCCAGCGGCACCATGGCCGCGAGCACCGGGTGGCCGGCGACGGGGTGCGCGTGCGCGAACCACTCCTCCCGCTCCTCGCGGCAAAAGTACGGCCCCTGGAACAATTCCGGCGGAAGGATGATGCGCGCCCCCTTGGCGGCGGCGGCGCGCACGGCCGCCTCGACGCGGGCGACGTTGTCGGCGAAGGCCCCGCCGAGCGGCAGCTGCAGGGCGGCGATGGTCACGGTCGGGTCCGGGCGGTCCTGGGTCATGGCACGGGCTGTTGTTGGGTGATGCAGTGGAAGGCGCCGCCGCCAAGCAGCAGGCCGCGCGCGGGCAGGCCGGTGACCGCGCGGCCGGGAAACAGTTGCTGCAGGGCGGCGAGGGCCGCCTCCTCGTGCGGCGTGCCGTAGACGGGCACGAGCACCCGGTGGTTGGCGATGTAGAAGTTCATGTGGCTGGCCGGGAGGACGGCCCCGTCCGGGCCGGTGACCTTGCCCGGCGAGGGAACCTCGATCACCTCGAGGCGCGCCCCCGAGGGCGTGCGAAAGCGCAGCAGCGCGGCGGCGGTCGCGCGCAGCACCGCGGCGTTGGGGTCGTCCGGGCCGCACGGGTGCTGGCAGACCACCGTGCGCGGCGCGACGAACCGGGCGAGGTTGTCGACATGCCCGTCGGTGTGGTCGTTGAGCAGGCCGTCGTCCAGCCATACCAGGGTGTCGACGCCGAGGTGCGTTTCCAGCAGGCGCGCGATGTCGCGCTCGGCGAGTTCCGGGTTGCGGTTGGGATTGAGCAGGCAGCAGCGGGTGGTCAGGCCGAGGCCGGCGCCGTCGACGTCGAGCGCGCCGCCCTCGAAGACCATGGGCACCGCGCGCCCCGGCAGGCCGGTGGCCCGGGCGATGCGCGCGGCCACGGTGGCGTCGTGCGGCATGTCGTACTTGCCGCCCCAACCGTTGTAGCGGAAAATACGATACTCGAGGGCGCCGCCCGGGCCGCGCACGAAGATCGGGGCGATGTCGCGGAACCAGATGTCGCCGAGCGGCTGGCGGGCGACGTCGGCCGGCAGCCCGGGGACGGCCCGGTGGAGGGAGTCGAGCGCCTCGTCGCCGTCGGCCCAGACCTGCAGCGTCTCCGGGGCCGGGGCGCCCGGCGCCGGGCCGGCCAGCGCCCGGAGCAGGCCGGCCACGTCGCTCCGGGCGCTGGGGATATGGCCCTCCCAGTAGCGGGGATGGCTGGGCCAGGCCGTCCACACCGCGGCGTGGGGCTCCCACTCGGCCGGCTGCCGGACCGTCGCGCTCATGCCTCCTCCGGCTGGAAGCGCGGCTCCCGGCCGAGGGTGCCGCGCAGCGATTCCAGGTATTCCGGCGCCTCGCAGCGGCGCAGCGCCTCGCCGGCCAGCCGGCACAGCTCGCCCAGGCCGGCGACCGGCCCGCCGCGCCTTGCGAGATAGGCGGCCACCCGCCGCCAGTGCCGGATGTCGGCGGCCTGCTTGGCCTCCAGCCGCTCCCGGTACCAGTCGCTGGCGAGGATCGCCGCCGGCTCGAACAGGGCGCGCACCCGCGGGTCCCCGAGGGTGCGGCCCTCGTGGTGGCCGTCCCGCATGATGTGGAGCAGGGCGCGCAGCGGCGGGCAGGCCAGCCGGATGCTGCCGTCGCGGAAGTAGTTTTCCGCCACTACCCGGTGGGTGGTCGCCATGTTGTCGAGGCCGTCGGCGAACACGGCCAGGTCCTGCAGCTCCGGCTTGAGCATGGCGGGGGTGAACAGCACCTCGGGGGTGGTGAAGATGCGCCCGAGGAAGTGGTTCACGAACGCCTGGTTGATGCGGTAGCCGAGCAGGCCCACCGGCAGGTCCCGCCCCTCGAACGCGAGCGGCGGGACCCGCTCCAGCATGCCGTTGTCGATAAGCCACTGCGGCTGGCGCTCGAAGGCCTTCATCCGGCACCAGATTTCGGGCGCCAGCAGGCTGATGTCATGGTCCACCCGGAAGGCCGGGCCGACGAAGCCGGCGGCCGTGACGAAAGGCTGCAGGCCGGTCAGCGCCGCGGCCACCAGGGCGTTGTTGAGGTCGGTGATCGGCAGCAGGGCGTTGAAGGGCGCCTTGGTGAGGGCGCCCTCGGAGCCGGCCCCGGTGGTGGAGGGGCTGCGGCCGGTCATGCTCGAGGTGAATTCCATGAACGCCTCGGGCAGGGGCAGATAATGGATGGGATTGAAGACCGCCAGCGGCCGCACCCCCGGCTCCGGCGGATTGTTGCGCCGCCCCGGCAGCAGCGCGTTGACCGGAAACAGCACCGGCTCATCCGGCCCGAGGCGCCGCCGCAGCCGCACCCCCATCTCCGCGATGTAGCTGGCGCGCGGCTGTTCCAGCGTGCCGCGGTTCTGCAGGTAGCGCGGGTTCTTGCTGGGCTTGCCGTCGATCAGCCGCGGGTTGGAGGGCGACACGACGTAGCCGGGATGCGCCTCCGGGCGCGCGACAAAATCGGTCAGCAGCCGCTTCATCGGCTCCGTGAAATAGTCGAAGCGCACGGCGTCCTCGACCATCGCGCGCGCGTCCTCGCGCGTCAGCGGCTGGTAGTTGGAGAAGAAGTTGCCGGGCCGCGCCATGTCCTGCTCGGTCTTCTTGTCGTAGCCGCGGATGATGGCGTCATCCGGCCGCTGGAACAGCCGGAACTCGCAGTTGTGCACGAGCTTGGCGCCCGGCCCGCCCTGCAGCTCGCGGCCGGGCTGGCCCGGAATGCATTCCCAGGGCACCACCACCGAGGCGGTGATGTCGTCCTGCGTCTGGATTTTCGCGGCCGGATAGAAGTCCTTGCGCAGGCTGAACACGCGCCAGGCGCCCTGGTCGTCGTAGCCGACCCGCAGGTAGCTGCTGAAGATTTTGGTGCCGCGGTACTTCAGCTCGTGCCCGGGCACGCCGTTGATGATGTCCACGGAGAAGCGCTCGCGCCAGTTCGGGCCCCAGTCGGGCTTGTAGAAGCGCTTCACCAGCAGCAGCAGCTCCTTGATGTGGGTCGGGATCGAGCGCACCAGGGCGTTGTGCTCGTCGGTGAATTCCGGCGAGGGGGTCAGCAGCTTGATCACCGAGCCGAGCGAGCGCTCCGGGCCGAGGATCGGCCGGCTGCGCTCGCGCCGCCGCGCCGGGTCCTTGAAGCGCTGCCCGTAGTTGCGGTTGAGCAGGCGCTCGACCGCGTCGAGGTCCTTGCGCAGGTTGCCGACGTAGAACGGCGCGTGGATGATCGCGTCGGCGATGGACTTGGAAATTTCCGACTTGCCGCCGCCGGAGACCGTGCACGGCTTGTGGCAGTTGACGGGCTCGGGCATGGTGCCGATCAGGCGCCAGCGCCGGCCGGCGGCCGGTTTGACCAGCTCGACCTTGTAGCCGTACGGCAGGATGTAGGTCCGGCCGGCCATCAGCTTGAGGCAGCTGGTCCGGCCGCCGCGCGTCCAGCTGATGCTCTGGTCCGGCAGGGAGAAGCGCGCGTCCTCGGGAATGTAGAGAATATCCGGATACAACTTGTCCACGGCGTGGCCCTCCGGCTGGAGCTCCATGCGCCCCCCGTGGGCGGCCAGCACGCCGTCGAAGGTGTGCTCCCGCTCGGAAATGTACTCGGACAGCTGGAAGTACTCGCCGAGGTCGTAGGCGGTGAACGCCAGGGTGCCGCCGGCGTGCTCCTCCTCGCACAGGCCGTACAGGTTGGCGGCATAGCTGATCTGGGTCTTCACCTCCTTCTTGCAGTAGCCGAAGTAGTTGTCGGCGATCAGCGTCACGATCACGCCGGCCTCGGTGCGGGCGGTGACCTTGAAGGCGCGGCCGTCGTTGTAGCGCTCGTCAGGCGACTCCCAGCACATGCCGTCGCGCCGCTGGCGGGCGGTGGCCGCGCCGGCGTGCGGCAGGCCGAGCTCGCGCTTGGTCAGCTCCTTGAGGTGCGGCGCCAGGATGACGCAGCCGGTGTGGCCGGACCAGTGCTCCACATCCAGCGCGGCGTCGTTCTCGGGCAGGTAGGGGTCGCCCGCGTTGCCGAAGATCGATTCGACGAAGTCGAGGTTGCAGACCATGCTGCCCGGCGCGAAGAAGCGCACCTCCATGGATTTTTCCGGCAGGCGGCCGGGGACCGCCGGGCAGATCACCGGCCGCAGCAGCAGCGACACCCACACGTGCGCCTTGGCCTCCTGACCGGCCGTCAGCGGCAGCATCAGCGCCTCGCGCGGCGGCTGCAAGGCGGCCCGCAACAGCCGGGCGAAGGCGACCTTGGGCACGGCCTTCTTGTCGTCGGGCACCGGCAGGCCGCCCTCGGCGACGTGAAAGACGCCGACGGTGGTGCGGCGGTCGTTGACCGGGTTGTGCAGCACGCCGTTGGCGACCCGGTACGACTCGATGATCGGCGAGCGGAACTGGTCCCGGTCCGGCGGCAGCGAGAGGGCGCGGGCCACACCGTGCTGGGAGAGAATGAAGGTCCGCCCCGGCAAGCGCACCGGCCCCTCCTCCGGCAGGTCGGCCAGATATTCGGCCAAAAACGCCTCGATGCGCAGGTCCGCCGGCGGCCGCACCCCGTCCCGCAGCAGCTCGCTCTTGGCCCGGAAATGGGCCATCAGGTTCTCGCTGAGCTGCAGCGCGGGATAGTCCTCGGCGCGCCCGTAGATCGGCTCGCCCAAGGCCGCGAGGTTGAGGTTGATCCGCTCGATCAGGTTGGCGGGCGGCGCCACCGCCGTGCCGGTCCGCTCGTCGAAGCCGATGCGTGTGCGCAGGTCCATGTGTTGCATGATGCGGGAAAATTCCGTCGGCCGACCGCCGGGTCGGGCGGTGGCAAGACTGCGGCGAAGTCCACAGGGCCGGTCCGCGCCGGTCAAGACCGCTCGCCGCGGCGGAATTTTCTTGCGTTCCTAACGCCCCCGGCCTAAGGCAATGCGGCACAAGGTCATGGCGTCAGGGGGTACGGCATCGGACAAGGGGATCAGCCGGATCGATTCGGGCTCGACGCACGGCTGGTTTGTGCGCGGCTACCGCAACGGGCGGACCTGGTCGCGGCTGTTCAGCGACCGCAAGTGCGGGGGCCGGGAGGAGGCGCTGGCGGCGGCGCGGGCGTTCCGCGACCGGCTGCACGCGGAGCTGCAGGCGCAGCCGAAGGCGCCGCGGGCGCGGCGGATCGTGCAGCGCGACGCGCGCAACACCACGGGGGTGCTGGGGGTGTGCCGGACGGTGAAGAAGGGCCCCGGGGGGGCGCGGTACGAGTGCTACTCGGTCTCGTGGCGGCCGGAGCCGGGCAAGCAGAAGTGCACGTCGTATTCGATCCGCAAATACGGGGAGGAGCGGGCCTTCCAGCTGGCGGTGGCGCACCGGCAGCGCGTGATGCGGGAGATTCACGGGGCGGCGGGCCGGATGGCCGGGGCGCCGACGGCCCGTTGAGCGAGGGGGGACGGCGCCGTTCAGGCGAGGGCGGCGAGGGCGGCGCCGATGATGCCGGCGCGGTTGCCGAACTCGGCGAAGGCCCAGGGGGTGGCGATGGCGATGTGCTCGCGGATTTTGTCGGGCCGCTTGAGCCCGCCGCCGCCGAGGATGATGAAGTCGGGCTGGAGCAGGAATTCGAGGTAGGCGAGGAAGCCGCTGAAGCGCAGGGTCCAGCGCTTCCACGACAGGTCGAGCTGCTTGCGGGCGCGCTCGGAGACGTAGCTTTCGGCGTGGTGGCCGCGGTATTCGACATGGCCGAGCTCGAGGTTGGGCACGAGCACGCCGTCGGTGAACATCGCCGTGCCGATGCCGGTGCCGACCGTGAGCAGCAGGACGGTGCCCGCGCGCGCGTGGGGGCGGCCCGCGCCGAGGCGCATCTCGGCGATGCCGGCGGCGTCGGCGTCGTTGAGCACGCGCACGGGGCCGGCGCCGCAGCCGGCCAGGGCGGCGGCCAAGTCAAGGCCGATGTGCGCCTTGTCGAGGTTGGCCGCGGTATGGATGACATTGCGCCGGATCACGCCGGGGAAGCCGATGCCGACCGGCCCGTGCCAGTCGAGCCGGCCGATCAGCTCGCACAGGACCGCGACCGTGGCCTTGGGGCCGCCGGCGCGCGGCGTCGGGATGCGCAGGCGCTCGCTGGCGAGCTCGCCGGTGCGGGTGTCGACCAGGGCGCCCTTGATGCCCGAACCTCCGATGTCGATTCCCATGGCCAACATGCGAAGGGATGTAAGCGGCCGCAGGAATCGATTCCAATCCGATTTTCGGAATTTTCGGGTGCGACCGGCGGGCTTGGCTGCCGGCAACCGATTTGAGTTTCCCAAACGCGGCCGGATTTGCTAAGGGGCGGCATGGAATTACTCCTGAGTGCGGCGGTGATCCACCTGTTGGCGTGCCTGTCCCCGGGGCCGGACATTTTCCTGGTGGTGCTGAACAGCCTGCGCCACGGGTGGGGCCACGGGCTGGCCACCACCGCCGGCATCCTGACAGGCGTGAGCGTGCAAATCGCGGCCGGCATGGCGGGCGTCTCGCTCCTGCTGGCGCGCGGCGGGGCGGCGGCGACGGCCGCCTCCCTTGCCAGCGGCGGGTGGCTGCTGGTGCTCGGCGCACGGGGCCTGCTGGCGGCCTACCGCGGGCCGGCGCCGGCGG